>Ga0114129_10000622_pt1 | contig 44034 bp, 46 predicted proteins | sample RhiMetdeltSRZDD1_FD_80071 | JGI IMG/M metagenome (GOLD analysis project Ga0114129, IMG submission 80071) | Populus rhizosphere microbial communities from Tennessee, USA - Rhizosphere MetaG P. deltoides SRZDD1 (version 2) (version 2) | ecosystem: Host-associated > Plants > Roots > Rhizosphere >...
CCAGCTCGATCTGCTTGCTGCCGTACACCTGCGCCGGCTCCAGGTCGGGGTTCGCCGGGCGCCTGCCGAACCGGATGAGCGTGTAGATCGCGAAGCCGGCGACGATGACAAAGATCACCGCCGTGATGCCGAGAACGAAGAATGATAATTCGCGGATCGCGAACGCCGGCGTCGACACCGGCGCGAAGATGCTGGGCGTCTGCACGGGCGTCATCGCGCGGAGGCCGCCGACAACGATGGTAGAGCGGCGCGTGCCACAACGGAGTTCAGCCACCGGATCAGGTCGCGCGTCACCTCGTCGCGATTGATCTCGTTGAGGCTCTCGTGGCGGCCGCCGAGATAAAACTGGTGCCGTATGTCCTCGAGGCCTGCGGCACGATACGCCTCGATGAGCTGTTGGATGTTCGTTCCGACCAGGTCACGCGTGCCTCCGAAGATGTAGACGGGCAGCCTCTTTGGAATGCGGGCCTGGCGCGAGGGCTTGGCGACATCCGGGAGCGCGCCGAGAATGTCGATGTAGAGCTGCGCCGTCGACTCGAAACCACCACACAGCGGATCGGCGATATAGCGATCGACCTCGTCGGGATCGCGCGAGAGCCAGTCGAACGGTGTGCGAGACGGCTCGAACGGCTTGTTGAAAGCCCCAAAGACCAACCTGTTCATGATCGGGCTCTTGCCACGCGGCCCCAGCCGCAGCCGTTCGAGACGCGCGAGCCAGACAGCAATCCTCGCAATGCCGGGTGGCGCGCCGTTCGATCCTGAGAGCACGGCGCCGGCCAGGGCGTGGCCGTGCTCGCTGATGAATTGCTGAGTCATGAACGAGCCCATCGAATGGCCGAACATCACGATCGGCGCGCCGGGATGGCATTCCGCGATGTGCTCGTGCAGCTGCCAGAGGTCGCCAACGCATTTGTTCCAGCCGTAACGCTCGGCGAAGAAGCCGATCTCGGCGGGTGTCCTCGCGGTACGCCCGTGTCCGCGATGGTCGTTCGCGTACACCGCGTAGCCCTCCCGGCACAGGGCCTCCGCGACCCTCGCGTAACGGCCGGCGTGTTCCGCCCACCCGTGGGCGATCTGCACCACCGCCTTCGCTGGCGTTTCTGGTCGCCAGCGATAGACGAAGATCGCTACACCGTCCGGCGCCTCGAGATTGAATGTCGTCGCTTGCATCTCAGAATGCTGTCCTCGAGCGCGAGTTGAGTGGCAAACGACGTGCCGTAGCTGTGACGCCAACCCGCTGCTCGGGAGAGACTCGACTAGTAAGAGGGTGCGACAGCGGTCTTGGTGACACGGTGCAAGATGCCGCCAGCGCTGGCGTGGTACCGGGCTGGCGTCTGCCCAGAGGATCGGCAGCGCGGCGAAGTCACGCGCCGAAGCGCGACGCAGGGCATTTCACCTCGGCGTGGTCGGTCGTCATCGCTTTTCGCGACCGCTCGTAAGAAATTCGTGACGTCGAGGACCGCGCTCGGCGGCGCCCTCTCGTCGGCGCCCTTTAGAAGTCGGCGTTTACGGTGGCCGGCGTGTTGCTCTATATAGTTCACATGGACGGCCGGCCGCTTGCTTCGACGCCGCAATGACCGCGATGCTCATCGGCTTCGCGGTGACGCTGGGCTCGCTGGTCGTGGAGGGTATGGCCGTCACGGTCGGCGTCGAGGCGATCAGCGTACTGATCGCGAAGCGACTGGTGGGCATCCAACTCTGGCGCAATGCCGCGGCAACACTCATGCTGATCATGACGCTGTTGATCGGACACCTGGCGCAAATGGCCGTCTGGGCGACGGCCTTCATGGCGGCCGGGGAGTTCGAGACGTTCGCCATCGCCTTCTACCACTCGGCGGTGAACTACACGACCCTCGGCTACGGCGACATCGTCATGTCGGAGAAGTGGCGTCTCCTCGGGCCGCAGGAAGCGGTGAGCGGCACGCTCGCATTCGGCTGGTCGACCGCCGCGCTCGTGACCATCGTGATCCGGCTGAGTCGCGACCGACGCCGCGCCGAGGGCCGGGAGGCGCGCTGATGCCCGAGGAAAGTCGCGGGAGTTCGTAAGAAACTCGCGAACCCGAGCGCGCCCGTCAATAGAACCAAGCGTTTAGCCTTGGCCCTCGGGTTGCTCTGTCCTGCGCACGTGACAACGGCGATCAGGACCCGGATGCGCGACCCTGGCCTCGCGCCATCGCCCTCCGCCGATCCCGCCACCGTCCGAGTGACGTTCGAGTACGTGGCGTGGGCCACGGTCTGGCTGCTGGTGGGTACGACGGCCGGGCTGATCGCCTCCATCAAGCTGCACTGGCCCGAGTTCCTGCCCTACGCCTGGCTGTCGTTCGGCCGAGTGCGGCCCGCGCACACGAACCTGGTACTGTTCGGCTGGGCCTCGCTCGTACTGGTCGGCCTTTCCCTCTACGTCGTGGCCCGCACCTCGCGCGTCCCGCTCTGGAGTCCGCGGCTGGCCAGGGTCGCGCTCGCCCTCTGGAACCTCACCCTCGCCGGAGGCCTTGCGACGCTGCTGGCCGGCGTGAACCGCGGCCCCCAGGAGTACCGCGAGTGGGTATGGCCGCTGGCGGTCATGCTCGCTGCAGCGGTCCTCATCGTTGGATATGTGGCCTACCGCACGGTGGCCGCCCGAACACTGCCCGAAGTCTATGTGTCCAACTGGTACATCCTCGGTGGGTTCTGCTACCTCCCGATTCTGTACGTCACGAGCTACCTGCCGTTCTACCAGGGGGGCATCGGCAACACGGTCGTCCAGGGCTACTACATGCACAACGCGATGGGCATGTGGTTCACGCAGCTGGCGCTCGGCATCAGTTACCACGGGATCCCGCGGCTGCTCGGCCGGCCCGTGTACTCCTACGCGCTCGGCGTTCTCGGGTTCTGGACGAATCTCCTCTTTTATCCGCTGATCGGCGCGCACCACTTCATCTTCAGCCCGGTGGCGTGGTGGCTCCAGACGACGGCCATCCTGTTCAGCGTCGGGATGATGGTGCCGGTGTGGGCCGGGACGGGAAACCTGCTTCTGACGTTCAAGGGCGCGGGCAGCGCGGTGCGCCGCAGCTATGCGCTGCCGTTCTTCGTGGTCGGGCTGATCGGGTATGGCCTCGGCTCGACGCAAGGAACGATCGAGGCCTTCCGCACCGCCAACATCTATCTCCACTTCACGAACTTCACAGTGGGTCACTCGCACGCGACGATGTACGGGTTCATCGTCTTCATCGCCTGGGGCGCGGTCTATGGGCTGATCCCGCGCCTCACCGGACGAGAGCCGAGTCCGCTCGCCGTGGGTGTTCACTTCTGGCTCGCGCTGGTCGGGATCCTGACGTACGTGATCGCGATCTCGGCGGCGGGAATTCTTCAGGGCCTCGCGTGGGTGGCCGGTCAATCGTTCATCGCCTCGGTGATCGCGGCCGAGCCGATGTGGCTGTGGAGAACGGTCGGCGGTCTCTTGATGGCCGGCGGGCATGTCGTGTTCGCCGTCAACGTCTGGGTCATGCGCCCGCAGCGCGTCGTGGTGCCCGCGCCCGCCTCGGATGCGGTGGGGATGCCGGCGTGAGCTTCGGTGGGCTGCATACGAATCATCGCGCGATCGTCGCGGCGGCCATCATCGTCTTCTTCGTGCTCACGCTCGTGATGGCGATCCTGCCGGCGCTGCGAGAGCAGGCCTTCTCCGCCTCGGCCGTGGCAACACCGCGAGACAGCGAGGCGGAGCGCGGACGCCACGTCTTCATGCGCGAGGGCTGCGGATTCTGTCACACGCAGTTCGTGCGTGACTTGCCGATGGACCGCCCGTATGGCCGCCCGTCGCGGCCCGGCGACTACGTGGGCGAGAATCCGCCGATGCTCGGCACGCAGCGCACGGGACCCGATCTCGCCGATGTGGGAACGCGCCAGCCGAGCGAGGCCTGGCATTTGATCCACCTCTACGATCCGCGCGCCGTCGTGCCCCAGTCCGTGATGCCGGCCTATCGCTGGTACTTCGTCGCGAAGGATCAGGCGGGACCGGGCGACGTGGTCGCGCCCGTGCCCACGGGCAGTGCCCCGTCGGGCAAGGTGATCGTCGCAGGCCCGGAGGCGAGAGCGCTGGTGCGGTACCTGTTGTCGCTCAAGCAGCCCAAGGTGTCGCCCTGACGATGGAGCACGCGGCCGGCGCCTCCCACGCGTCCATCCTCGAGTGGGTGCTCGTGATCGCGGCGGCGATCGTGCTCGTATGGTCGCTCGGTCTCGCGCTGCGCTACACCGTGAGTCCACGAGAGACCGATCCAGGCCACATCAAGCGCCGGATCCTCCTCGACGACTTCGACGAGACGGAGGAGGCGCGACACCGGTGAGGATCGAAATCTTCATCGACGACGAGTCCGTGCCGAGACAGACGCTCGAGCCGCCGGCCACGCTCGACCTCGACACCGAGGGACTCGCAGACGGACCGCATCGCCTGCGCGTGCGCGCGATCGATGACTCCGGAACGGTCGGGGTCGAAGAGATCCCGTTCACCGTTCGCAACGGACCGGGCATCGCGGTGGTGGGCCTGTCGGACGGCGAGACGGTCCGGGGACGCATTTCACTCCTCGTCAACGCCTTCGAGAGCCGACCCGGTGACGCGTTCGAGCCCACGCGGGCCGAGACGCCCGCGCCCATTCCGACGTGGGCCTGGGTGCTCTTTCTCGTCGTCGTGGCCTGGGGCATGTGGTACGTGGCCACCGAGTACAGAGCGTATCGGGCGGCGGCGGCGACGGCCCAGGCGTCGAGCCAGGCGGCTTCCACTCCGGGCGCAGCGGCACCCGCCGGCCAGCCGTCGTGGGCCGCGCTCGGTGAGCAGGTCTTCGGCAACAAGTGTGCGGCGTGCCATCAGCTCACCGGGCAGGGCTTGCCGGGTGTGTTTCCGCCGCTCAAAGGCAGCCCGGTGGTGACGGCGGCCGATCCGACCGAGCACATTCACACCGTCCTGCGCGGACTGTCCGGCAAGACCATCGGCGGCGTCGCCTACGCGACCCCCATGCCCGCGTTCGCCGACCAGCTCAGCGACGAGGAGGTGGCGGCGGTGCTCAGCTATGAGCGCAACAGCTGGGGAAACCAGGCGCCGCCGGTCAAGCCAGAAGACGTGAAGCTGGCGCGCCGGTGATGCGATGACAATTCGGCCTTGCTCTCTGAGCCGTGTGCGAGAAAGACGCGAATGAACGGAGTTGGCAAGTGACTTATAGAATCCACCAGTCGGTGCAGCCCGACGCGAACGTCTTCGTCCTGAGCGGAGTCCTCGACACCGAGCATGCGACCCGGCTGCAGGAGCTGCTCGCGACCGCCTCCGGCCGCATCGTTCTCGATCTGAAGGACATCACGCTCGTCGATCGGGCCGCGGTGCGGTTTCTCGCGCGCGTCGAATCGGCGGGCACCGAGATCGTCAACTGCCCCGAGTACGTGCGCCGCTGGATCGCGGCGGAGAACGAAGGCCGGTGATGAGTGTCGGCACGTTGCCGATCGACACGGGACGAACCGATCGCGATTGGGAGCTCGTGGACGCGCTCCGGCGACGGGACGCCAGTGGCGCGGAGCGTCTGGTGACGACATACCAGAGTCGCGCCTATCGTCTGGCCGTCGGCATCACGACCAATGCCGAGGATGCGGAGGAAGTCGTCCAGGACGCATTCGTGAGCGCGATCCGCAAGATCGACACGTTCCGCGGACAGTCCGCGTTCGGCTCGTGGTTTTATCGCATCGTCGCCAACGCCGCGCTGCAGAAAACGCGACGCCGACGGAGGCGACGCATCGACGTTGCGTTGGATGACGTGTTGCCGGCATTCGACTCCGATGGACGTCATGCCGCGCCGGTCGTCGACTGGTCGCCGGCGATCGACGATCCCGCTCGCCAAATCGAGATACGGCTCGCGCTGCGATCAGCAATGGAAGAGTTGCCCCCTCATCACCGCGCTGCGACTATCATGCGCGATGTCCAGGATTGGTCGTGCGCCGAAATCGCCGAGGTGTTCGGCGTCAGCGTCGGTGGCGTGAAGACGCGGCTTCACCGCGCCAGGTTGTTCATCCGGAAGCGGTTGACGGAGTCCCTGCCGGGGCGCTCCCCTGGGGCCTCCGGTGGAACCGCGTGACCAGCGAGGGAAACGGCCATGGTGACTCGTAGCGCGGCAGCAATGGTGGGCGCCATCCTTCTCGTCTGCAGCATTCAATCCGTCTGCGCCCAGGAGTCGCGCGACATACCCGAGCGGTACAGCCGTCAGGTCGCGCCGACGCCGAGCACGTACTGGCGATCTCCCAACCTCCGCGATTACACGCGGGTGCTGAGACCGACGGAGGCTCCCCTCATCGATCCGAACAAGCGCTACGAGCTCCCTGAGCTGATCGATCTCGCGCAGCGCGTGAATCCCGAGACGCGCGTGGCGTGGGAGGCGGCCCGCCGGGCCGCGCTCGCGGTGGGACTCGTGGAGAGCGAATACTTTCCGCTGCTCGCGATCTCCGCTCTGGGTGGCTACAAGAGTGTGGGCGTCCCTATTCCCAAGGACCTCGTCTCCGATGGCTTCTTCCGCTTCGACCTGGCGCAGGCGGTGCCGACCTTGAATCTGCGCTGGCTGCTCGTCGACTTCGGTCGTCGGGGAAGCGCTCACGACGCGGCAAAGGAGCGGCTGTTGGCCGCGAACCTCGGATTCAATCGGAAGCATCAACAGATCGCCTTCGCCGTGCAGCGCGCATACTACGGCCTCACGAGCGTCCGGGCGCGGATCGCGGTCGCGCAGAGCGCATTGGATGCCGCACGCACGGTGCAGGACGCGGCGGAGCGGCGTCTGCAAAGCGGGCTCGCGACTCGTCCAGAGCTCGCGCTCGCGCGACAGCAATCGGCCCAAGCCTTCTTCGAGCTGGAGGAGGTGCTCGAGAAAGAGCGAGACGCGCAGGTGACGCTCGCCGAGAGTGTCGGCATCACGCCCACGACGCCGATCCAGCTGACCGATTTTTCGGCGCTCCCTCCCCCGACCGAGCTCCAGGATTCCGTCGAGAAGGCCATCGATCGCGCGCTCGAGAAGCGGCCCGACCTCATCGCCAAGGTCGCCTCGCTCCGTGCTTCCGAGGCCGAGGTCGGCCGCGCCCGAGCTGCTTACTGGCCGACGCTGTCGCTCGTTGGCGATGTCGGCTCGATCCTGGGCAGCGCGCGGATCACCGCCGACGGGAAATCCACCGGGTGGTTCGGGGCGACTCAACCCAGCTACGGGATCGGATTGTTTCTCGAATGGGAGGTCTTCGACGGCGGCGCCCGAAAGCGTCGCGTCGAGATCGCCGAATCGGCGCGTCGGTCCGCCCAGGATGAGATCACTGCCACCCGCGACCGCGCCATCAGCGACGTCTGGAAAGCGTACACCGACGTCAAGCTGGCATTCCGGCGCCTGGATGTGGCCGCCGCCCTGCTCGAGGCATCACAACAATCGTACGAGGATTCGCTCAGGTCGTATCGAGTCGGGCTTGGCACGCTGACGGACCTGCTGGCCGCCCGGCGGGAGCTCAGTCGTGCGCGGTTCGTCGAGCTCGACACGAAGGTCCAGCTGCTGGAGTCTTCCGCGGCTCTGGCGTTCACGACCGGTGAGGTGTACACCCGCTCCGTCCCGGATCGGTAAGGGGGGGAACCTTGGGACCTCAGATCAACATCCTCGGCTCGTTTTTTCCCTCGTGGATGCTGTGCGCCGTGATCGGCATCGGTGTGGCGGTGATCGCGCGATTTCTGTTCCTTCGGCTGGGCGTGGATCCCTACGTCGGTCCGCGAGCGCTCGTCTACCCCAGCCTCGCGATTCTGGTCACCCTGGTCCTCTGGGTGACGCTGTTCAGGGCATAGCCCCATGACATCGCGCACCGAGCTCGAAAATTCTGCGATAAGGCGTATCGCGGGACGGCTGCTCGGCGCCGTCATCGTCGCGGGCGCCGCCGTCGCCGTGATCGTCACACTGCTGCAGTGGGAGACGCGACCGCAGACGGACGACGCGACGGTGCGGGCCAACTTCGTGGGCGTCGCACCGCAGGTGAGCGGTCACATCGTCAACCTCCGTGTCCGGGACAACCAGCTCGTCCAGGAAGGCGAGCTGCTGTTCGTCGTCGATCCGCGGCCGTACGAGATCGCCGTCGCTCGCGCCCGCGCGAACCTGGCGCTGACGCGAAAGGAAGTCGAGGGCCTGCGCAACGGCCTCTCCACCGCCGAGGCCGGGGTCGCGAAGGCGAGCGCGCAGCTGGACGCCTCGGCAGCCGACGTCCTGCGCCGCGAAGCGGATCCCGTCTCCGCCGATGCCGAGATCGCGCGCCTGCAGGCGCAGCGCACGGCATCGGAAGCGGCGCTGTATCGTGCAAAGTCGGATCTGAAGTACACCGAGGACTACCTCGCGCGTGTCGAGCAGCTGTTGCCCGAGAAGTTCATCACCGAAGACAAGGTCGAGGACGCGCGCACGAAGCGAGTCTCGGCGGCCATGGCGGCCGAGCAGGCGCGGACCTCCGTGGTGGCCATCGACGCCGCGCTCGACGAAGCGCGCGCGAAAAAGCGGGCCGCCCTGGCCGCGCTGACGGCAACGCGCGCTCAGCATGTCGCCACCGAAGCCGCGCTCCGTCAGTCCAAGAGCGATCGGGCCAAGGCGGAGGACTCGATCGGCCAGCTGGCGAACACGAACGCCCGCATCGCGGCGGCGGAGGCTGCCGTGCACTCGGCCGAGCTCGATCTCGAGTACACCCGTGTGCGGGCGCCGTTCACCGGGCGCGTCGTCAATCTGAACATCTCGACGGGTGCCTTCGCGCGGAGCGGGACGGAAGTCTTCACCCTCGTCGACAGCGGGACCTGGTACGTGATGGCGAACTTCCGCGAGACGCAGCTGCGCCACATTCCCGCGGGCGCCCCCGTCGATCTCTATCTCCAATCGCAGCCCCAACGACGCTTCAAAGGCACGGTCGTCGGCCTGGGGTGGGCTGTTCTGCCCGAGAACGGAACCAGCGTGAACGGATTGCCGCGCGTCGAGCGCTCGCTCGACTGGATCCGGCTCGCAGCACGCTTCCCGGTACGCATCAAGGTCGAAGATCCAGACGACTCGTTCCGGATCGGCGCCTCCGCGGTCGCAACGGTGCATGGCTCGCTCAGAAGCGTGAGCCGATGACGGCGGCTCCTCTCGTCGATTTCCTCCGACGAGAGCTGGCGCCGACGCCGGGGCGCGGCAGCGCGACCTTTCGGCTGACGCTGGCGTGCGTGATCGCCACCATCCCGATCCTGACCCATCGCATCCCGCACGCGCTGGTCGTGATGATCGTGATGTACCTCATCACTCAGGAGGACACGGCGGCGACGCTGATGGGCTCGGTCCTCGCCGTGGCCGGCGTGACCGTCGGCCTGGGCACCGCGTTGCTGGCCTGGATGATCGCTCTGGATATCGCGTGGCTGCGAATCGCCTGCTTCTTCGGCTTCGTCTTTGTGGGACTGTGGCTCAAGCGTGTGCTGGTGATCGGCGCGCTCGGATCGGCGCTGGGCCTGCCGGCGGCGCTCGTGATGATCCTTCCCGACGTGGGACCCCTGCCGCCGGAAAGCCTCGTCGATTTCGTGCTGTGGCTCTGGCTGTGCGTGACGCTCGGGCTCACCGTGAACCTCGGGGTGCAGCTCCTGCTGGCGCCTGGCGATCCATTGACGCTGCTGCAGCGTGAGATCGACACGAGGCTGCGCGCGGTCGAGCACACGCTCCGCGCGCTGGCTAGCCCGGGCGATCTCAGGCCGGTTCCTCCGGTATCCCTCAGCGCGCTTGCCACCGCCGGCATGTCTCGCCCGCTCGCGCTCCTCAAAACCGCCTCGCTTACGAATGCGCGGGCTCGGCAACGGCATGAGACGCTCGCGACCACGATCACGCTCGTCGACCGACTGGTGACCGATGCGGGTGCGCTGCGGATCGTCGTGTCGTCGACGCCGGGCGCGCCGATGCGTGAGTCGCTCATGCGCGTGGCCGACGCTTGCGCGCGCACGCGTGGGGCATTCGCCGAGCGCCGATGGCCCGAGTGGGCAGAAGCCGCGGCTCCAGCGTCCGCCGATTCGGCGCCGGCGCCAGCGCCCCTCATCGATATCGAGCGCACTCTCGAGCAGCTCTCGATGATCAGCCGCATCGAGCGTCCAAGCCCGGCGGCGAAAGAGGGCGGGCCCCGTCTGCTGGTGCCCGACGCGACCACGAATCCCGAGTACGTGCAATTCGCGATCAAAGGGGCGCTGGCCTCGCTGATTTGCTACGTGCTGTTCATCGGCTTCGACTATCCCGGCATCTACACGTCAGTCGTCACCTGCTTCGTCGTGTCCCTGTCGACCATCGGATCCAGCAACCAGAAGGGGCTGTTGCGGTTCGGCGGCGCGGCGGTCGGCGGCGTGATGGGACTGCTGGCCCTCATGTATGCGTTTCCGAACATCGACGGTGTCGGCGGATTCTGGCTCGTCTTTGCGACCGGCACCGCGGTGGCCGCCTGGATCAACTTCGGCTCACCGCGGATCTCGTACGGCGGGTATCAGACGGGGCTAGCTTTCTACAAGGCGACGCTGCAGAGGCTCGCGGCGCCCATGAGTGCCACGGTCGTTCGCGACCGGCTCATCGGGGTTGCGTTCGGGCTGATCGTGTTCGGCATCGTGGAGCACGTGTTGTGGCCCGTGCGCGCCGCGGACCGGATGCACGCGCGACTGGCCGACGTGCTGCGCTCGCTTGCCGCATTCGCGCGGGTGGCATCGACACCGCCGGCCGACGTGGATGCGCGCCGCCAGCTGATCGCCCAGCAAGTGGCGGACGTGCAGGGGTTCATAGAGTCGTCGAAGTTCGAGCCAGGTGCCGACGGCGCGGATGCGCAGGCCATCGAGCGGCTGACCGCCAACACCCAGACAGTTTTCGTCATCCTGCTGGCCATCGCTCGCGCGGCGGTACCGGCCGCGAGACCTGAAGACGCCGTGCAGACCGCGATGATACGCGTCGACGACGAGGTGGCCATGATCCTCGAAGGGCTCGCGGATGGCCTCCGGGATCGTGGCGTCCCGCGCGCCATCGATGTCGACGGCTCGCTGGCGGCGCTCGAACGGTCGATCGCCGACCAGATCGACGCGGCTTCCGAAGACGCGAGATACACGGGAGTGACCGCGCTGTACCGCGAGCTCGGTGTCGCCGTGAACGATGTCGTGTCGGCCTACAAACGCTCGATGACGGCCATTGAGCCTTCGGAGGTGACGGGATGAAGCATTTGTGGGCCGTCGGGTACGACACCATGGAACGCGCGAATGAGGTCCGCGAGGAAATCGTCCGCCTGGGGTGGGTCGAGAACCGCCTGATTCTCGCCGATGTCGCGGTCGTCGTGCGACACCTCGACGGGTCGTTCACGCTCGACCGGGAGCGCTTTCCGACCGGTTCGAACATCGTCGGCGCCTCGGCGGTGGGCTTCCTCGCCGGCCTGGTGATCGGCGTGCCGATCGTCGGCGCGGCGATCGGGGCGATCGTCGGCGGCGCGGGCACGGCCATGAGCGCGATGTCGGCCGGCATCGCTGGCGATTTCGTCAAGGACGTTCAGCGACTGATGAAGCCCGGAACGTCGGCGATCTTCGTCCTTGACTCCGAGGGAGACATGGACGTGATCCTGCACGGCATTCGCGGCCTCGGCGGGACGGTGTTGAAGACCAACGTGGACGTAGAGCGGGCGCGGTTGATCCAGGCCACGCTGGCCGCGACTTCCGGGCCTCGGTAATGTCCTCGGCGCCTGATCTCCTGACGCAGTACGGTCTCGCGGTCGTCTTTGCCTGGGCATTTGCCGTACAGGCGGGAGCGCCGGCACCGGCCGTTCCGATGCTGCTCGGAGCCGGCGCCTTGTCCGGCGCGGGTCGGATGGACCTGGCGTTGGCGATTGCCGCCGCAATGGCCGCGACGCTCGCTGCCGACGTGCTCTGGTACTGGCTCGGCCGCTTCCACGGCAGCCGTGTGCTGGAGCTCCTGTGCCGCTTTTCCCTGGACCCGGACTCGCTCATCAGGCACGCCAAGGAGCGATTCGTCGCGCATCGGCTGCGGTATCTCGTCCTGGCGAAGTTCCTGCCGGGCGTGAATCCACTTGCCGCCGGCCTCGCCGGCGCGGTTCCGATTCGGCTCGAGCGCTTCGTCCTCTATGCCGCGGCCGGCGCGTTGCTGTGGGCCGGAGCCTGGATGACGCTTGGCTATCTCTCCGCCGACGTCATCGTTCGTATCGCAACGGGTGCTGGCCGCCTCGGGACGCCGCTGGTCCTCGTCATCGGCGCGGCGTTGGTCGTCTATCTCGCCTACAAGTTTGCGAGACGGCAGCGCTTCCTACGTCATCTCCGACAGGCCCGGATAACCCCGATCGAGCTCAAGCGCCGGCTGGAGGCCGGCGATCATCCGGTGATCTTCGATTTGAGGACGATGCTGGACATCGAGAAGATTCCGTACGGAATCCCGGGCGCTCGGTGGATTTCGCTCGAAGCGCTGGACGAGCCACACCAGCTGATCCACAAGAACAGCGAGGTGGTCTTCTATTGCGCGGAGCCCAAAGAGGCGACGAGCGCCCGCAGGGCGCTCCTCCTGGCCCGCCACGGTTATAAGAATGTTCATCCTCTCAAAGGAGGACTCGATGGCTGGCGCCAGGCCGGATTCGTCGTTGAGCCGCTGCAGATCGAATCGCAGCCTGAGGTGACCGCACGATGAGCTCCGAAGCCAGGACGATCCAGCGCGCCCCACGGCGGAGCAAGGTCAACGCGGCGAGCGTGCTTCAGACGACCAGGCGGCGAAACGGACGGATGAGGACAGCGCAGCAGCTTCGCACATCCGTGCGGCGGTCGAGCACGGCGACCGAGCTCCCGCATCCGCGCTTTGGCTGGTATGCCGGCCTCGCCCTGATGGCCATCGTTGAGATTATCGAATGGCGATTGGCGATCGTGATGATGGTGGGGCATGAGGTTGCGCACCGCACACACAGGCAAGCGCTGCGGGACTTAGCCGAGGGTATCGAAGCAGGAGCGTGACGTTTTCGCGATGCGACGCCGATCCAGTAGCGGACCTTGATCATGCCTCGTTTCGTTGACTCGAATGGTCTTAGCCTCTGAGTTTCTTTGCCGTTTCCGCCACGCGCACGCCGAGCAGGCGAGCGATCTCCAGTCTTCCTTGGACGGCTGGAGCTCGCCGCGCGCGCCGGCAACGGTGGACGGGCCGTAGGGGGTGCCGCCCCTCGCCTCGGTGTGGATCATGCCCGGGGCGGAATAGGGCACGCCCACGATGATCATTCCGAGGTGCAGCATCGGGATCATCATGGTGACCAGCGTGGTCTCCTGACCGCCGTGTGTGCTGGCGGTGGAGGTGAAGGCGGCGCCAATCTTGCCTTCCATCTCCCCGTTCAGCCAGAGCGATGCGGTGGAGTCGAAGAGCTGCTTCATCTGCGCGGTCATGTTCCCGTAGCGGGTCGGCGTGCCGAAGATCACCGCGTCGGCCGCGCGCAGGTCGTCCAGCGTCACGATCGGGACATCAGTCTGCTGCTCGCGGATTTTCACGGCGAACTCGTTGCTAGCGGTGGCCTGTTCGACCTCCGGGAACTCCTTGACCCGGCGGAGGATGACATCGGCGCCGGCGACCGCTCTGGCGCCCGCCTCCACGGCGCGGGCGAGCTGCATCACGTGGCCGTACATGGAGTAGTAGACGACAAGAACTTTCATGAGTGACCTCCTTCGTAGGGGCGACACTTGTGTGGCCCTTTCGGCCACTGCCCGGCGACGTCGGGCCACACGCGGCTGTCCCAGCGACTAAAACATCCAGCCTGAAGTTTCTTGAACTCAGTTTGTCGCTGGTCCTCACTGATCCCTGCGTAAGTAATGGAACGATCATCCCTCGACATGAATTCGCGGAACGCTGCCGTCTCGAGGACGAGCGCGTCAGCGAGACGAATGCGGCATCATTCGCTTCACGATCGTAGTGAAGTCTGATTTGTTGATTTCGAAGAATCCGAAGCGAAACGCTGCACCCCATTTGGTCTTGCTCTTGATGAATGACAGCCGTTCGATGATCGCGTAGATGTCGGCCTCGGCCGCTCGCTCGTAGCGAATCTTCCGCCGCCACGGCTTGAATCCCGGAAACTGTTCGACCTGGAATGGCTCGCCATCGATGACCCGACCGATCGCCACGAACTTTTGACACGGCTCGGCTTCGCCAAACTTCAGCTTCGGCGAATAGTAGATGACCCAGTCCCCCTGCGATGGTCGCTTCGCCGGAGCGAGCTTGCCGTGGCTGAACTGGGCAAACCCGCCCTTGACTCCGAGACGGACGTGTTCCCTAGATGCGACACCGATCCAGTATCGGAGCTTGGGCATGGCTCGTTTCGTTGCGTCACACTCCTGCGGCTAGCTTTCAGTGCTCAAAAGATTCCTCATCCGGGACCTCTCCGCCAACGTGGTTGCCGCCAAACTACCACTTGCTCGGGTAGCCGAATGGGGCACCGAACCGTCGGCCTCGGTGATGATTCAGATGCGAGTACCTCCTACCCAGAAGCAGTTTAGGAACCGACCACCGAGTGCGCGCTTCTGCCTTGGCTCTCATGGCGCCCCTCCTCGATCGAGAAATCGGGGTTTGGTGACCCGCGCGCGTCACCAGTGGGTTTGATGTCCCGTGAAGGCGCTGGGAAGTCGCGGGATCATGCTCACGATCGTCGTGAGCTAGAGTCAGTTCGTCGGCGACTGGGAGACCGACATCATCGACCGACGACGGCGCAGCCTGCCTACTGGTACGCGACGCTCATCGGGTGATCCTCGCCACGGACCCATCGGCTCATTCGACGCATCGAAAGTCGTACCATTCGATCGACGGGCGCTGATGGGGCGCGAGGAAGGGGCCACCACGATGATCACAGGGCTGCGCGGAACATCCATCTGGAGCGAAGACCTGAACAACCTGCTGCCGTTTTATCGGGACGTTCTGGGACTCGAGGTGACCTCCGAGACGCCCGGCTTCGTGGTACTCGGCGGGCTCTGGCTGGGCACGCATAGCGAGGTGCACGGGCCCAATGCCGACCCGGCCCGGCACATGATCGGTCTCACGAGCAACGACCTCGCGGGCGACTGGAAACGCCTGACGGACGCCGGGGTCGAGTTCATCGAGGATCCCAGGGACTATGGCACGGTACGGATCGCGACGCTCAAGGATCCGGAAGGCAATCTGGTGCAACTGCTTGAGTCCGCACGAGCGACCTGACGAGCTGGATCGTCGACGGGCGAGTGTGCCTGGCCGACGGTGTTCGACTCGACCTCGTGAATCGACTGCAGCGGCAGGGCCGCAGCGAGGTGGGCGAATACTTCGACCGCTACGCCCAGAACGTGGATTGGCGGGTCGTCGCTGGCGCCGTCGACAACCGGCCGGCACTCCTCGTGTTTCAGCCTGCTGACGAAGGAACACCCACGTATTTCATTCCTTCATTCTCGTCTTGATGCGATCGAAGCAGACATCCGACTCCGCTCCCGAGGCGCAATGAACCGCTGTGCGACACCGGTTGCGGTCCAACAAGCAGGTCGCGGTGACTCTGCTGCATGAGCAACTCCCTGAGGTGCCTCGTTCCGATGGGGCGGGCGGCCGATGGCGCTCATCGTGCCGAAGCCGGCGGCCACCCGCCCTGTTTGCGTCAGCGGCCGCGGTCGAACTGCAGGAGCTGGAGCAGGTTGCCGTCCGGATCTTTGAAGGTTGCGACCCACACGTCCCCGTAATTCTTCGGATCCTCGATGAACTCGACGCGCGCGTCCTTCAGCCGCTTCCAGTCCGCCATGATGTCGTCGCTCGTGAGCCCGACCATGTGGCGTGCCGGATCGGCGTTCTTGCCATGCACCTCGCTGTGGGTGCCCAGCGCGAGGCTAGGCGTGTCACGCCTCCCGAGCACGACGAACCCCGGTGTGTCGATCGCCACGGGAAAGCCCAACAGGTCCCGGTAGAAGGGCAACAGCCTGTTCAGGTCTTCGCTCCAGATCGTTGCGCCCCGCACTCCGGTGATCATCGTCCGACCGTCTTCCGGATGCTGCCGCAGTGTTCGTCGATGTGGCCGAGAAGCGCGCCTTTGACCATGTCCTCGGCGCTCATCGCAGGCATCCCCGCGAACACAGTGCCGCTCTTCGCCAGCTCGGCATCGGAGAGACCACGCACGGCCGCGGCCGCGGCGGCAACGCCCTCGGTGTGCAGCGCGATCGTCTCCGGCTTCGTGCAGGCGGCGAACTCCTTGGCATGCTGCGCGTTCATCTCGTCAAGCATCTGGCGCGTGAAGTGCGGCAGCGTCTGGCCGGCGGCGATCGTCTTGATGATGCGCGTGATCGGCTCGTAGCTGCTGGCGATGTGGTGCGCCGTCGCGGCGACCGTCCACTTCTCGGTGGCTGTCGTCTGCTTCCACTCAGCATCGCTCAGCTTCTCGAGGAGACGCGTGGCTTCCATCACCTTGGCCTCGAACTGGCTAGCGAGCGCTTCTCCCTTGGCTCCCATGGTGTCCTCCTTGATGTGTCCTCCACTGTATAAGACGAACGACGCACCTCGAGATCGACATGTTCGGCGAGACGCCTCTCTGACGGTGCCGGCAAACGATCGACTCACGCGTCCATCCTACTCAGTCGGCACAGGTTGGGGAGTAACAAGGTCGTCGCGAACGGCCTCCATCATCCGTTCCATCACGCTCGGCGACGCCAAGCGTCTGGCGAGCCAGGCGCGCGCACTCCTGCAAGAGGTCAACGCCTGCGCGACCAACGTCGCGCCGTGTGCTCCCTAGCGATCAGAAGAAGGACGCCGACCCGCGAGGGCCGAAGTCTCGGCTCTCGCGGGGGTCGAGCGCGCCAGGCGTGCGGGATTCGGATCGGAGCGTCACGCCGCGGCCCGGCGCCGCCGGCGCCGCGTCGCGGTCTTGCGAAGTGGTTGGCGCGCTCGCTCTTGGCCTGTACGAGCGTTCCGGCGCTCGGTGGGAGTCGCTCGTCGCAGGCCGTTCGTCATGGCTCGGCCCACTCCGGCCAGGTCGCCGCCGATGTCGGTGGCCGCACGAATCGAGCCCCGCGTCGCCTGCACGAGGGTGGATCCGATCTCAGCGCCGACGTCCTCGGCCGCGTGCAGCGCCTCCACGAGCGTGCGCTCGGCCAACCGAACCACGCCCACCGTGAGCGCCTCTGCCGTCCCCGCGGCGGTTGCAATGATGTGCTCCGTCCTGCCGACAGCCGGTCCGCGATCGGTGAAGTCACGTGTCATAGATCCCTCCTGTCAGCGCCCGAGCCGCAAACGCGATGCCGGTGAGCCGGCCTTGCCGTAACAGAGGACGCCGACAGGGGGATGAGCGTTGATCAGCCGCGCTCCGGATTCAGATCGGTCCCGAAGAGCTTGCGCCCGTTGATGTCGAGCAGGCCCACGGAGAGTACCTCCGTGTCGCCGTCGATGCTCACGGCCCCGAAGTACTGCATGCCATCCGTCGGCGGCCGGTTCTGTTTCATGCCCGTCGGCACGCTCACGTAGCGGACGTCTGGGCCGAAGGTGCGATCGATGTCGCCCGGACCGAACGTGCCGGCGTTGATCGGCCCGGCCACGAACTCCCAGAACGGCGTGAAGTCGCTGAACGCGGCCCGCGCCGGATCGTAATAGATGGCCGAGGCGTAGTGCACGTCCGCCGTGATCCACACGACATTACGGATACCGTTGGCCTTGATGAACGCCAGCAGGCTCGCGAGCTCCAGCTCGCGTCCGAGCGGCGCGCCGTGATCATCGTTCGCCCAGGCCTCGTACGTGCCCTTCGGCACGTCGGGATTCAAATCCGGGACGACGATGCTGATCGGCATGTCGCTGGCGATCACCTTCCACGTGGCCTTCGAATCCAGGAGCGCGCGCTTGAGCCACCGGAGCTGGGCGGGGCCGAGGAACGCGGCGCTGTCGTCGAGCGATGTTTGACGATTGGGCGAGTTGGCGCCGCGGTAGCTGCGCTCGTCGAGCATGAAGACCTCGAGGCTCGGCCCGTACGGAAACGCGCGGTACACCCGCTCCGGGTCAACGGGATCGAGGCGGAACGGGTTGTACTCGAACATGGCGCGCTTGGCGTACGCGGCGAGCAGCGATGCGCTGCGCACCTGGTAGCGCGAGTCACCAAGCGTCTGGCCGGGATACCAGTTGTTGCGGGTTTCGTGGTCGTCCCACTGCACGAGCACCGGCACCTCCGCGGTGAAGCGGCGCTTGTGCTCGTCGAGGAAGTTGTAGGCAAAGTTGCCGCGGAATTCCGCGAGCGTCTCGGCCACCTTCGCCTTGGCCTCGGTGGTCACGTTCTTCCACGTGGCGCCGTCGTCGAGCTTGACCTCGGCGACGATCGGCCCATCGGCGTAGATCTGGTCCCCGGAATGGATGAAGAAGTCGGGCGTGGTACGCCGCATGGTCTCGTAGAGCTTCATACCGCCCCACTCGCGATTGATGCCCCAGCCTTGCCCGGCCTCGTCGCCCGACCAGCAGAAGCGCACGGTCCGCCGCCCCGCCGGCGCCGTGCGCAGGCGGCCGCCGACTGGCGCGCTCGACACACGCGGGTCGGCGAGATCGACGAAGCTGACGCGGTAAAACACGTCGGCGCCGCTCGGCAAGCCGACGAGATCCATCCGTGCGGTGAAGTCGCTGTCGGCCAGCGCGGCAGGCCCGACGACTCGTCGCACGTCGCGGAACGCCTCGTTGGTCGCCCACTCGACGGTCATCCTGGCCGGGCGATCGGTCCGGCTCCACACGATGGCACGGTCGGCCATCACGTCGCCGCTCTGAACCCCGTACGGCATCGTCGGTCGCATGCGATCGGACGTGACGACCGCCGGCGCCTGTTGCGCCCACGCCCCGGTTCGACCGAGCGCGGCGGTGGACAGGCCACCCGTGAGCAACGCAGAGCCGCGTACGAGGAAATCGCGTCGGTTCATGGCCCCCTCCGTGGTTGGTATGGTCTCCGGCGCGACTATCGCCGGAGCCGCATATCAGCAGCATGACGCGGTGATGACATTCGCACGACCGAGAGGCGCTCGCCCGCGGGCTGCCTGTCGGGCTCGACGCCGCGAGGACAGTAGCGCGTTCTCAGCGAACTCGTCACGATTCCGTAATGTTCAGCGCGTCTATCATCCCCGCGATCCAGGAGAGGAGTGCGCTGAAGCGCCGCTGGCGCCGTGCTTCCTCGTCGCGTTTGCCTGTGGCCGGCACCATGATCGCGGACCTTGCGGGCGAACTCGCCGACCCGCCAGTCGTGTGCCGGCGTCTGATGCAAGAGCGCCAGAGCGGCCGCGCTCTATCGATCTCGAAGCGCACCGAGCCTGCCCGCACTATCATTCCGGCAACCATGGAGACGTGCAAAGCGTCGTCGGTTGGTGCGACGGTAGGCGCTTGCCGGTGATGCACGAGCGCGTTGCAATCCGTGACATGCGACACGACGAGTCGGACGCGGTCCGCCACGTCACCCTCGCCGCCTACGGAGAGTACGCCGCGATCATGCCTGAGCCGCTCTGGCGGGGCTATCGTCGGCAGCTGCTCGCAACGCTCGAGACCGAGGGCCCGGTCGAGCGCATCGTCGCGGAGCGAGAGGGCCGCATCGTGGGGAGTGTGCTGCTGTTCCCGCCGTCGACCAATGCGTACGGCGGTGCCGCGGTCAGCGTCGACTACCCGGAAGTGCGATTGCTAGCGGTCGTACCCGAAGCGCGGGCAAAGGGTATCGGCGTCGCGCTGATGGAGGAATGTGCGCGCCGAGCCCGCCGGGCCGGCGCCCTCGCGCTCGGACTGCACACGACGGATATAATGCGCGCCGCAGTCCGGATGTATGAGCGCTTGGGGTACGTGCGCGCGCCGGCGCAGGATTTCTACCCGGCCGCAGGAGTGCTCATCAAGGGCTATCGCCTCGACCTGACTACGTAGCGCTCGACGAGCAACTATCGTCCTTCGGCGCGGTAAATCCGACCGCCGAGGGGAAGCGCGACCCCGCAAAGGCTTCTGGATCGAGGATCGCTGCGCGAGGTACTCAATGTCAGGCTCCGCGGAAGCTTTGGTTCCAGCGGCTGCGAACGCTGCGCAGGAGCGACGGATAGACGATCAGCTTTCGGAACGGGTCGATGAGCGCCATGTAGAAGGGCGTCAAGCGGCCGACGCGGCGCACGTACACGGCGAAATAGAAGCGGTAGGCATTCGCCGTTTCGGCGAGGGCGCTCAGCGCTGCGGCATGGGCGGTGCGGTTGCTCAGCTCGAGAAGCTGCTCGTTTTCGAACCGGTACACGAGTCGGAAGGGTCCCTCGCGCGTGCCAGCCGCCGCGAGGGATTTCGAGAGATCGGCGGCTGTCAGACGCGTCGCGAAGGTCGGCCTCACGGTTGCGTCCCGCTCGCGGTCCCAACCGAGGAGTCGGCCGATGAAGAGCCGGATGCTCAGGAGCGCCCGCACCACCAGAGAGGGTTTGAACGGAAGCGCGCCTGCGGTCCGCAAGAACTCATCCAGCGTGATGCCGGAGCGCATGCGCGGCAAATCGATGGCCCACACGTCATGGAGCGGCACGCCGACAAGGAAGTCATGAACCCGCAGTGGCTGCCGTTCGAACTCTTGCGTCGAGATCTGTGGCATCGGGCCTCCTCGATGATGGCCCACCGACGTGATTCAGCTCTGAGCTACGGCCACCCGACTCCAGGTGCAGGCGCCTTGACGGTCAGGACCTCTCCTGTTCGCGCTCGCGCCATCTCGGAGATGTGCTCCATGCCTCGCCACTGGGCGGTTATGAGGAATAACGTGGTCTTCTCGGGGCCTCCGAGCGCGCACGCGAAACAGCCGCGGTCGAGGTCGATGGTCTGCAGCACCGAGCCGCCTTCACGGACGCGCACGCAACGCTTGTTGGGAACGTCGCCGTACCACACGGCGCCGTCGGCGTCGATACAGATGCCGTCGGGAACGCCGTCGCCGAGGTCGGCCCACACTCGGCGGTCCGAAAGACTGCCGTCCCCGGCGATGTCGAACGCCGTGAGCTTCTTCGCGTGGGACTCCGCGACGATCAACCTGGCGTTGTCAGGCGTCACCGCCATCCCATTCGGAAAGGCGAGGCCATCGGCCAGCGGTCGAGCGGATCCATCGGGTGCGACGAGGGCGACGATTCCACCGATGCCATTGACGTAGGTGTTGCCGCGGCCGTCGACAACGATCTCGTTCCACGTCTTATCGGAGACACCGCGCAGGTCGGCATGCGTGACGAGCGCGCCATCGAGCTCGCGGCGCACGACACGACCCTCGCGCCCCGCGACGATCAGCAGCCGGCCATCAGGCAGCCAGGCGATACAGAAAGGAAGATCAAACGGAGTACGGACGACGACCTCGCGGTTACCAGCCAGATCTGCCGTTACGATCTCTCGAGCGCCCCAGTCCGAAAACCTCAGGCGGTTCTCGTGCCAGCGCGGCGACTCACCCATCGCGAGCCCACCCAACAATCTCGCGAGGATCGGGCGACGGTACTCGACCAGCGTGAGCACATGGCCCGGCACTTCACGGGTCAGCTCGCGCGGCTCCGCGAAACCGGCCCGTTCGTAGAAGCGGCGGCCACTGCCGTTGTCGCGCTCGACCTCGACGGTCAGCTGTTTCAGGCCCTCTCCCGCGAACTCCGTCAGCCCTGCGTCGAGCAACTGCATCCCGATGCCGCTCCGCTGCCTGTCCGGCAGGACGTAGATTCGCGTGAGCTCCACCGACTCCGACGATCGGCGCACGAACTGCGCGAATCCGATGACATCGCCACTCGATTCGGCGACGAAGAAGCTCGATCCCTTCGCCGCGAGCGCGTGGCCCAAGCTCTCCTGTGAGTACTAGCGGTCGAGCAGCCGGCGCTGGACTTCATCAGGAATGATGCCGTCGTAGGCGATCCGCCACGTCGCGCGGGCGACGGTCTCGACGTTCGAGAGATCCCTCACCTCGGCTCGCCTGATGATCGCTCTAATCGGGAATCTCGGCCTCGACGAGCTTCGCCAAGAGGGCGAGGGATTCTTGCCAGCCGAGTGAGCAGAGTTCGGGTGGGATCACAGCCGGCAGGCCCTCTTGCACGATCGTCAGCTCGGTTCCACACGAGACTCTCTTCAAGGTGGCGGTCGTTTGCATCTCGCCGGGCAGGCTCGGATCGTCGAATTTGTCCGTGTAGCGGATGCGTTCGTGTGGCACCAGCTCGAGATATTCTCCGCCGAAGGAATGACGACGGCCCGTGGTGAAATTCGTGAACGACATGTTGTAGGTGCCGCCGACCTTGGCCTCCATGTGGTGAACCTTGCCGGTGAATCCGTTCGGCGGAAGCCATTTGGCCATCGCGTCCGCATCGAGGAACGCCCGATACACCTTCTCCGGCGCTGCGCGCAACACCCGGTGAAACTGAACGGTGTTAGACATCATCGTCTCCTTTCGCCTTTCCCGCTGTCCTTCATCAGTAGGTCGAACGGCGGCCGTCCGGATCGACACCCGTCACAAGGTCCTCGCCGAGGACGCTCCGCGCTCGTTCCGCCGGCTCAGAGAGTCTGCTTGCGTGTGGTGGGTCTGCGGCCTTGGCGCCGGGGTCTGGCCCCAGTGGCGGCTGGGACATGCACGGTGCCCGGGGCGACGCGCTCGTCACAGTGCGGACAATACTGCTGAAGCTCTATCGGGTGTCCGCACGTCGCGTGCCGAGGGCCCGATCGCGAACCCACGAACGGCCGGCCCCAGATCGCCAGCGCACCCACCACGAGACCGAGCCCACGTCCGCGGTCGGTGAGCGCGTACGAGGCGCGCGGCGGCCGCTTCGAGTACAGCTCGCGCGCCACCAGCCCCTGACGTTCCATTCGCCGCAAGCGGTCGGCGAGCAGCTTCGGCGGGATGCCGGACAGCTGGGCGCGGAGGTCCTGGAATCGCGCGGGTCCCCGGAGCAGGTCGCGTGCGATGAGGAGCGTCCAGCGCTCGCCGATCAGATCGAGCGATTTCGCGACCGGGCAGTGCTGACCGTACCGCTTGGCCACACCCGTAAGTATAGCCGCACCGGTCATGACAGCTTTTGTGAGTTCAAAAAAGTGACCTTGACAGTGCCCTCCACCGGCGGTACACGTGATCTCGAGCTGTCGTTAGTTCCTTTTATGAACTCACAAGGCTTCGATGACCGATCCACTGTGTTCACGGAGGACGTCGAATGCGTTCCGTGTACTGGTTCGCGAGCGTGCTCACGATCGCGGTCGGCGTCTGGCTCGTGGCCGGCGAACGCGCGGTGGCCGACGAGCGGCCGATCGTGCCGGACCTCGAGCTGGAGGCGCTGAAGGAGGCCGTCCGCTGGCCCAAGGCAGACGTGACGGCTGTCATGGCGCTCGCCGGACGGCTGATGGCCGGCAGGCGCGACGCGGAAGGTCTCGCCTACTTCCGCGAACGGGCTACGTCTGAGCCTGGCCGCGGGCTGTTCCTCGCGCTCGAAGGCGTGTTCCAGGCACGACAGGCAGACAGCATCTCGCTGCTCCGCCGCGTGGCGTGGGTGAACGACGCCGTGGCGAAGCTCGATCGGGCGGTGACGCTCGACCCGGGCCTGCCGCGCTACCTGCGCGGGATCGTGCTCGCCGGACTTCCATCGCGATTCGGCAAGGCCCAGGCCGCCGTCGACGATCTCACATGGATGCTCGACAACAAGGAGCGCTTCCCCGCCGGTTTACGGCGTGCTGCCTATTACGGGCTGGCCCAGGCCTACACGACCCTCGGTCGCGAGGCGGAAGCGAGGGCGGCATTGGCGCGGTCGGGAGCATCACGGCTGGACACTGCTCAGCCCGTGTTCATCGCCGACTTCTCAGTCTCGGCGCGGGAGGGATTCCGCTTCCGGCCCCCGCGGCTCGTCGAGCTCGTGCCCGGCGTTCACGTCGCGCAGGGCTTCGATTTCGGCGACATCGGCTTCGTCTCGACGGACGAGGGGATCGTCGCCATCGACGCCGGCACGACACAAGAGACCGCCCGCGCGGCGCTGCAGGCACTGCGCCGCGTGACGTCACGGCCGATCAGTCACGTCATCCTGACCCACGCGCACTGGGATCACGTCGGCGGCCTGGACGCGCTGCTCGAGTCGAATCCACAAGTGATCGCGCAGGCGGCGTTCGCCGACGAGCTGCGAATCGTGAACGGAACCGGCGTGCCCTTCAAGTATTTCTTCGGCGCCGCGGGTAGTGGGCGCCGGTACGAGATACGGCCGCACCATCTCGTGCGTGAGCGGGAAACGCTGATGGTGGGGGGCACGCGATTCGTCCTCTACCCGGCGCGCGGTGGCGAGACGGCGGATGCGCTGCTGATCCACGTGCCGGATCGGGGCGCCCTCTTCGTCGGGGACGCGTTCATGCCCTATCTCGGCGCGCCATTCGTCGCCGAAGGCTCGGCCGATGGGCTGTTCGAGGTCCTGACGCTGATCCGCTCGCTGCAGCCGCGCGTGCTCGTGCACGGCCACCCGCCGCTGACCGACATCTTCACCGTCGACGCACTGCCGGCCATCGAGGCGGCGCTGCGCGACCTCCACCAGCGCATCCGAGCCGCCGTCGGCGAGGGACGGACGCTCGTGGAGATCCTTCACGAAAACATTCTGCCCGCCTCACTGCGCGATCACCCCGCGGGCGTCATGCCGTACCTCGTGATGCGCGACAACTTCGTCAAGCGCGTCTACCACCAGTCCACCGGCTACTGGAAGCCGGACGGCAAAGGTATGGAAGTGCTCGCCCCCGCGGAGTGGGCCGCGGCGCTCGACCTCCTCGGCGGACAGCGTGAGGACGCATTCGTCCGGACCGTGCGCGGGCTGACAGAACGTGGTGACGACGTGCTGGCGCTGAAGCTCGCGCAACTAGGGCTCGTGCGCTATCCCTCCAGCGAGGCGCTGGCGACGTTGCGGCGCCGCGCGCTTGACAACCTCCGAGCGCGACACCAGCAACTGAGTCCATTCAAGTTCATCATCTATTCCGAGTGGGCCGGTGCTGAGCTCTCACCCGTCGAGTAGAAGCAGACGACATAGGGACGTGCCTATGCGATCGGACACTCAAACGATTCATGGTTCGACGAAGAGGCTCTGGGCCGGGCGCATCATCAGCGCCCTGCCGGCACTCTTCCTGCTCGTGGACGGCGCGATGAAATGGGTGAAGCCAGAGGTGGTTGTGACAACGACCGTGCGACTCGGGTACGCCGAGAGCGTGATTCTGCCTCTTGGTGTCGTCCTTGTCGCCTGCACGATTCTCTATTTGATTCCGCGAACTGCGATTCTCGGCGCCATCCTGCTGAGCGGCTATCTGGGCGGAGCCGTCGCAACTCAGGTCCGAGCTGGGCAGGGACTGTTCGAAATCCTGTTTCCTGTTGTGCTCGGCGCTCTGCTCTGGGGAGGACTCGTGTTGCGCGATAACCGCCTCGCACGCCTGCTCCTCTGCGGAATTCGCTAAGAAAGTGCCCCTGGGACGTTGATGGAGGACAACCGCAATGTCGTCGACGCTACCTGACGATCAGGATCGGCACAGGCGCGCACGCCGGCGTGTCCGTGAAATCCGGGCGTTCTATCTGCACGTCGCTGTCTTCGTCGGGGTGAATGTCCTCCTGCACCTCATCAATTTCGTGGCCAATCCCAAGATCTACTGGGCGTTCTGGCCCCTGGTCGGCTGGGGCATCGGGCTCCTGGCGCACGGTCTCGTGACCTATCGCTGGATGCCGTTCGTCGGCAAGGACTGGGAGGCACGCAAGATCCGCGAACTCATGAGCGAGAATCGGCGCGACGCATGAGCTCGCCAAGCACGATGTCAGGCTCAGACTAACAACCACATGTAAAGCAGTGTGGCGAGAATGCTCAGCGTCGTGCGGACCGCATGGAGATTGCCCCAGCGCTCGAGCAACGCGCGAGTCTCGGGGGAACCGAGATCGCGGCCGGGCGCTAAGAGCTTGTGGTTCGTGGGCATGATGCCGATGAAAGTGAAAGGCACGACTGCTCCTATGAGCACCGCGGCAAGAAGCCACCCAGTGCCGGCACCCATGAGCCATGCGCCGACGCCGCCCAGAAAGCTCAGCAGCGCAGAAGGCGCTTGCATCCAGGTCGCTCGTTTATAGCTCGGGGCCCATTGAAGGACGGCGCTACGCGTCTCGAGCCTCATACGCGCAGGATGCTCGGCCACATTGATATAGAGCGCGGCTCCGGCAAAGAGCGCGGCGCACATGGCGGCGATGAACTCAAACACGTGCAGCACTGGGTGGCCATCATACACAGCGCGAAGCGCGGTCAGCCGAACGTGAGCCGCAAGACGACGACGGTCGCGACGCCGACGATCACGGTGCCCAGCAGCGGCAGGCGAAAAGCGGCGAGGATCGTCACGACGGCGGCAAGGCTCTCCGCCACGCTCGAGGTGAGCAGCGTCGGCGCGGCCTGTGTGACCGGCCGTCATGCGCCGATCGTATCGCGTGGGCGGCAGACGTCTTGAACGAAGTTGCTTTCGCTATCCCTGTGACCGCCTGCGAAGTGGTTCACTTCATAGTGTTCTGAGGCACACTACCAAGGGGAAAGGAGCAATCATGGAGGATAAAGGGGCGTCGCCAGGCATCATCGAGACCCAGCTGCGCACCTGGGGGGCTGAGCTCGACCGCCTGAAGGCCAAGGTGGAGAAGCAGCTCGCCGAGACCAAGGCGGAATACTACGAGCACATCGAAGAGCTCAGGGACGACATCGAAGCGCAGCTGAAGAAATGGGAGAAAAAAATCGAGTCGTTCGACCCTCGGCCGAGCGCGCAGGAAGTCGTTCAGGAGCTTCGCCGCAATATTCAGGCAGAGCTCACCGCTCTGGAGCCGGAGATCGAGGCGCTCAAAGCCAAGGCGGGTCAGGCTGAGGCTGACGCCAAGAAGCTGATCGACGAGCTGAAGGCTCGGCGCAAGGTGCTGAAAGAGAAGTTGTCCGAGCTCAAGCACGCCTCAGGAGGTGCCTGGGAAGACGTGAAGACGGGCGCGACGCGAGCTTGGGATGAGCTTCGGCCCGCCCTTCAGAGCGCCATCTCGAAATTCAAGTAGGGCTGCACGTCTCGTAACAGGGCCGATCGTAGCCGCCTCGGGGGCCGTTAGGACCTTCCGGCCCGCCAGAGGCTCGGCGACGCTCGTTTCCCGTGGAAGACTGGGCGCTTCGTGTCGTGCACCCGACGTCGGACGTCGCGTGTCTCGAGCTTGCCGGAGTGTGGCGGAAAGAACACCGGCTGCCCGACCCAGCTGACGTCTGGCGCGAGGTGGAGGTGGCGCCGCCCGTCCATCAACTCACCTTCGATACGAGCCGTGTCACCGAGTGGGACTCGGGCCTCGTCACCTTTGCGATCAAGCTGCTCGCGGAGGCGAGAAGCCGCGGCATCGAGAGCAATCGCGCCGGGCTGCCCGACGGGGCACAGCGTCTTCTGCACCTCGCCGAAGCCGTTCCCGAGCGGCAGACGGGACGGGCTCGCGAGGCGCCGCCGTGGCTGGCGAAGATCGGCAGCTGGGCGACCTCGGCTTGGATCGAGACCGCGTCGGGCCTTTCCTTTCTCGGGGAAGGCATGCTTGCTCTCGGTGCGCTGCTCCGCGGCCAGGCACGGTTCCGAACGAGCGATCTCCTCGTCGTCATCCAGGACTGCGGACCGCGCGCGCTCGGCATCGTCAGCCTGATCAGCTTCCTGATCGGGCTCATCCTCGCGTTCGTCGGCGCCGTCCAGCTCGAGCAATTCGGCGCATCGATCTTCGTGGCGAACCTCGTGGCCGTCGCGATGACCCGCGAGATCGGCTGCATCATGACCGCCATCGTCATGTCGGGCCGGACGGGGGCGGCCTTCGCCGCGCAGCTCGGGACGATGAACACCAACCAGGAGATCGACGCACTCTCCACGATGGGAATCTCGCCCATGGAATTCCTCGTCCTGCCGCGGATGCTCGCACTGATTGTGATGATGCCGCTCCTCACGATCTACGCGGATGTCGTCGGGATCCTCGGGGGTGCAGTGGTGGGGATGACGATGCTAGGACTCGGTTCTACGGAATATTTCGAGCAGACCCGCGGTGCCGTCAGCCTGGCCAGCTTTTTCATCGGTGTCAGCAAGAGCGTGGTGTTCGGCGTCATCGTCGCGCTCGTCGGCTGTCTACGGGGGATGCAGTCTGGGCGAAGCGCCGCCGCCGTCGGACTCGCCGCCACCTCGGCGGTCGTCACCTCGATCGTCCTCATCATCGTCATTGACGGCGTCTTCGCCGTGATCCTGAATGTCCTCGGTTTCTAGTCCTCTCGCGTCCGGCACGGCACCGTCGCCGCCACGGATTACCGTGGCCGATCTCACGATGGCCTACGGGAGCTTCGTCATTCAACACCACATCTCGTTCACGATCGCGAGGGGCGAGATCTTCGTCATCATGGGCGGGAGCGGAAGTGGGAAGAGCACGCTGCTCAACCACATGGTCGGCCTCCGCGCCCCGGCCACCGGCGACGTCCTCTACGACGGTGAGAGCTTCTGGCACGCCGAGGACGAAGAGCGCGACCGGCTCCGACGCCGGCTCGGCGTGTCCTATCAGGCCGGCGCCCTCTGGAGCTCGATGACGCTCGCCGAGAACGTGGCGCTGCCGCTCGAGACCTTCACCACCCTCTCGGTGCAGCAGATCGGCGAGATCGTCTCGCTGAAGCTGGCACTCGTCGGCCTCGCAGGTTTCGAAGAGTTCTACCCGTCCGAAGTCAGCGGCGGGATGCTCAAGCGAGCCGGGGTCGCCAGGGCCATGGCGCTCGATCCTGACATCCTCTTTTTCGACGAGCCCTCCGCCGGCCTGGACCCCATCAGCTCCCGGCGACTCGACGATCTGATCCTCGAGCTCCGCGCAAGCCTCGGGGCGACGATGGTCGTGGTCACGCACGAGCTGCCCAGCATCTTCGCCATCGCCGACACCGCGGTGTTCCTCGACGCGGACACGCGCACCATGATCGCGCTTGGCAATCCGAAGCAGCTCCGCGACGAAAGCCCCCAGGAGAAGGTCCGGGCCTTTCTCACTCGCGGTGAGCAGAGCGCAGGAGGAAAACGATGAGCACTCGCGCGAATCCGACGACCATCGGCGCCTTCGTCGTGGGCGCCGTCGCCCTGTTGCTCGCTGCTCTCGTGGTCTGGGGTGGCACCGGTATGCTTCGGAAGAAGCTCGACTACGTGCTGTTCTTCGACGCGGACGTGACCGGCCTGAACAAGGGCGCGCCGGTGCTGGCCCGTGGCGTCAAGGTCGGCGAGGTTACGGACGTCCAGCTCCGGTGGGGACAGAAGGGCGTGGTCGGTGTGTACGTCTCGCTCGATCCGAGTAGCTTGAAAGGAGGCGTTGAGGGCGGACCCAGGGAGGGGGTCGAGCGGGCGGTGCAACAGGGTCTTCGCGCCCAGCTTCGCATGCAGAGCTTCGTGACGGGCGTCCTGTACGTCGCGCTCGACCCCCGGCCCGAGACACCGATCGTCCTTCACGGCCTCGATCCGCACGTCGCGGAGCTTCCGACCATCCCGACGGATATCCAGGTGTGGACGGCGAAGCTCGAGAAGTTCGCGGAAAAAATTGACAAGATTCCGCTCAATCAGATTGGCGAGACAGCAGGCGTGATCCTCCAGGACGTCAAGCGGCTCGTCGAATCCAAGGAAACTCAGGATCTCATCCGGAACGGCAACGCCGCGATTATCGACGCCCGCAAACTCGTCAACAGGGTCGACGGGCAGATCGATCCGCTGATCGCACAGCTCAAGGGCACGCTCGCCCGCGTCGACCCGGTTGCGACCGAGGCCGAAGCCACGCTGAAAGCGGCCCAGGGAGCGATCGCCGACATCCGGCCAGCAATCGAGAACGTGCGACGCCTGGCGGCCCAGCTCGACGCCCAGGCCGATCCGCTGCTGACCTCGATCCGCAACACCTCGGACACGGCGCGAGCGACCCTCGACCGGGCGCAGGTCACGCTCGGCGGCGTTGACCGTACGCTCGATCAGGACTCGCCCCTGGGGTTGGAGCTGTACGAGATGATGTATGAGTTCCGTGGCGCCGCCTATTCTCTGCGATCGCTCGCGAACTACCTCGAGCGCGTACCCGACGCTCCGATTTACGGAGTGCGTCGTCCGCATGGAGACAAGAAGTGATGGCCCACCGAACGGCAGCTCGACATCTGCTCGGCCTGGCCGTATGCATCGGCGTGGCGGGCTGCGCCGTCGCCGACCCAACGAAGTTTTACGCTCTCGGTAAGCCCGTGGCAGCAAGCACCACGGACTCGCGGGTCAGCGCGTCGATTGCGTTGACTCCGGCACCGAGTAGCACGGACAGCACGGGCGCCGTGAGTATCGGCGTGGGGCCCGTGAGCGTGCCGGGCTACCTTCGCCGCAACCAGATCGTGACCCGCACCGGCGACGACCAGATGGACATCGCGATGTTTCACCAATGGGCCGAGCCGCTCGAGGATGGGGTCGCTCGGGTCCTGGCCGAGGAGATCGGCGCCCGCGTTCCGACCGATCGAATCGTGATGTACCCGTGGCGAGGCGCGGTCGCTCGGGCCATTCAGTACCAGGTCGTCGTCGTCGTGATGCGCCTCGACGGGCGTCGGGGCGGCGACGTCACGCTCGACACGCGCTGGCGGATTCTCGGCAAAGACGGCAACGAGCTCGCATTCCGGCGATCCACGACGAACGAGACCGCGACGGGCTCCGGCTACGAGCCGATGATCGCCGCAATGACCCGCGCGGTCGCCGCGCTTGGTCAGGAGATCGCCACCGAGATCCGGACGATGCCAGGTCCGAGATGATGTGAATCACGGTTGCGAGAAGCCTCCAGTTGGTGTAGTGACCATCCCCAGATGGCGTTCCAGTCCAAAATCGCCGACCTCAATCGGCTGCACGAGATCATCGCGGTCTTCACGGTTGCCGGCTTCGGGGACTTCTTCAAACAAATGGGCCTCGAAGCCGCGGCCGAACGGACGGGCAAGATCCTGGGCTGGAAATATGCGGATGAGATGGCGCACCTCGGACGGCCGCAACGGGTACGCCGGGTCCTCGAGATCCTCGGGCCGACGTTCATCAAGCTCGGCCAGATTCTTGCGACCCGCCCTGACCTGTTCGGGCCCGAGTGGATCGCCGAATTCGAAAAACTCCAGGCGCAAGCCCCGCCACTGGATTTCAAAGAGCTCCGTCCTCAGATCGAAGAAGATCTGGGAGCACCGCTCGAAGACATCTTTGCGGAGGTGGACGCCACCCCACTCGCTGCCGCCTCAGTGGCCCAGGTTCACCGGGCGACCCTGAAAGACGGGACGAACGTCGTGCTCAAGATTCAGCGGCCCGGGATCCGTCCGATCATCGAATCCGATATGCGCCTGTTGACCCATCTGGCGTCGTTGGCGGAAAAGAGTGTTCCGCAGCTCGCGGCCTATCGCCCTCAAAAGGTCGTCCAGCAATTCGTGAAGTCGCTCCAGAACGAGCTTAACTTCATGACGGAAGGACACAATGCCGAGCAGGTCGCGGCCAATTTCGAGGGCCATGATCGCATCGTCATTCCCAAAATCTATTGGGAATGGACGAAGGAACGCATCAACGTCCAGGAATTCGTGGATGGCATCCCGGGTGTCGACGTTCACGCCATCGATGCTGTCGGAATAGACCGCAAACGCATCGCCCAAACAGGGGCCGGTGCGGTTCTCAAGATGATCATGATGGATGGGCTCTTTCATGCCGATCCACACCCGGGGAATTTTTTCATATTGCCGGGCGAACGCATCGCCTTCATCGACTTTGGCATGATCGGACGCGTCTCGGAGGTCAGACGGCGACAGATCCTCAACCTGCTCCAGGCGTTGCTGCAAAACGACGCCGACGGCCTCTGCATGATTCTTCTGGAGTGGGCCGACAGAGAAGGAGACGACCCGGGTCAACTACGAGAGGCCGTCGAGGAATTTCTCGGCAAATATGCCGGGAAGCCGATGGGCCTCATGGATTTGTCGGCCATGGTCGGGGACTTGTTGAGTCTGGTCCGAGACAACAAGCTGACGCTGCCCCCGGATCAAGCCATGCTCCTCAAAGTTTTCGTCTCACTGGATGGGGCATTCAAGAAGCTCGACCCTGGGTTCGACGTCATGGTCGCCATGCAGCCCACGCTCCATGAGGCGGTCATCGACCAGCTCTCTCCGCTCGCCCTGGGGAAACGCGGGCTGAAAGTTCTCACGCAATATGTGGAGCTGTTCGCCGACCTGCCGAAGGAGATACGCCGCGGACTCTATACGGCGAAGACCGGTAATCTCAAAATTCGCGTCGAGCTGACCGAGCTGGATGAGCTGCAGCGCATGGTCATGCGAGCCGGCCGCCTGCTCGCCCTGGCGGGCATTACGTCAGCCCTCCTGATCGGCGGTTCTATTTTTATGTCTCTGTCGAAAAAGCCGAAGGAATGAGACGCCGAAGACGCCTCAGGTCGAGGGCCGCCGGCCCGCATAGCGCTGACGGATCGGCACCTTCAGCGCGAATCCGTCTTCCAGCTTCGCGTCGATCGTGACGCCGTTCGCGACTGCGGTCTGCTCGACTTTCCAGACTCCGCCGGTACGGGCGACGAACGCCGCAAGGCTTTCGTCCGCACGCAGGGGGCGGGCACGCAGACGTACTTCCGTGATGCGTTCACGTTCGTCGTCGCGCATCGGGCGAAAACTCGATGCCGTTCGCGCGAATGTCTCACGATAGCTTTCGAAGTCCCGGATCCCGGCGACGCCGGCCACTCTGAAGACGCGATGCTGGTGAGCGATCCACGTGAGGTGGATACGCGTGTCACGGTCCTGCCCGATCAGCTGGACGGCAGGCAGCCCGGAGATGGTTCGTCTCGTAGCCTGGCGTGCGAGCTTGTCGTCGACGCCGTCCTCGCGCGCTCCCTTCACCGGGTCGTCGCCCTCGGCCACGAGGGTAAGCGCGACGGCCGCACGGCCGTTCGGCTGCATCGCAATGGCGGTCGCCGGAGTATTCTTCGTTTTCCATCCCGCTGGCATCTCGAGCGCCAGGCCGAGGTCGGGATGCTGGAACGTGTTGCCGACGAACAGGCCGCTGGCCGGGTCCGGGCCGACCACGAGGCCGTCGAGACGTGCGAGAAACGCCGACCGGGTTCCGGCAATCGGGCGCGGGGCCCCACGCGTCAGGGTCCGCGCCGCCGCCGTCGTGTCTTTGACCCGGTCCGGCGTCGCCGGATGGTTGGCGAAGAAGCTGATCCGCGACGGGTCACTTCCGGCGAGCGCCTGCTCACGCTCCAGCGTGCGCAACATGGAGGGCAGCCCGGCGGGGTCCCATCCCGCTCGCGCAACCAGATCGAGGCCGATCCGGTCCGCCTCGCGTTCCTGCTCCCGGCTGTAGGGCGCCAGGACGAGCCCGCTCGCGAGGTTGCCGATGCCGCCGATGATCCCGCCGAGCGCGGGGCTGACAACGCCGACGATCGCACCCGGCACACCGAAGAGCAAAGCGAGCGGAGTCGACGCTTCGAGCCGACGCACCGCGTGGCGGGCCACCACGTGGCCGATCTCGTGTCCGATGACGCCAGCCAGTTCGTCCTCGCTATTGGCGAGGGCCAGGATACCCCGCGTGACGTAGACGAACCCGCCGGGGAGGGCAAAGGCGTTGGGCTCGGTGTCGTCGGCGACGTGGAACTCGTACGACACATTCGGAGACGCGGCTTCCGCGGCGAGCCGCCGCCCGATCTCGCCGATATACCGGACGAGCGCGGGATCCTGCACGAGCCCGATGGTCCGGGCGACCTCACCCGCCGCCTCCTTTCCGAGCTCTCGCTCCTTCTTCTCCGAGACGAGCGAAGGCCGCGACGAACCGGTCCCGCAACTCGAGAGAATCGGCGCGGTGAGCGCAGCCAGGAGCCCGAGACAACACCGCCGGCGCGTCATCGCGATGCGACGCAAAGCCGTTCTGCCTTCGAGCACAGCGCGTGCACGAAGTGCAGGCTCAGCGGACGCTCCGATTGGTCACGTGTGGATGATATGTCCGTAACGGACGTCGTGCCAAACGGCGTCGGCGGGCCCGCATGGCCGGCGTCCCGAGAGGGCGCGCCGAAGCCGCCCCGACGACGTCGCACGTCCCGTAGCAGACACGACACACATCGGTAGCCGACTCTTCACGCGCGGTCTGGGCCCGTGTGTCACCACAATGATGGTGACGTGCGCTATCGCAAGAGGGCCGCCTGATGACCGCGGCGCATATCGCGCTCGTGACCGAGACCTTTCCGCCGGAGATCAATGGCGTGGCCTTGACAGTCGCGCGACTGGCGAACGGCCTGCGGGCGCGCGGACACGCGGTATCTCTGGTGCGGCCCCGTCGGCGCGGCGACACCGCCGACGCGCAGACGACACTGACCGCCGGCCTCGCGTTCCCCGGTTATCGGGCGGTTCGCTTCGGGCTACCTGCCGGCGGCGCGCTGCGCGCGGCCTGGGGCAGGCGTCGGCCCGACGTCGTGTACGTGGCGACGGAGGGACCGCTCGGCCTCTCGGCGGTCCGCGCGGCCAACGCGCTCGGGCTCCCGGTGGTCAGCGGCTTTCACACCAACTTCGATCGTTATGTCGAGCACTACGGCGCCCAGTGGCTGCGGCGTCCCGCGATGGCATACCTGCGCAGCTTTCACAATCAGACGACCACCACGCTGGTGGCCACCGACGAGCTGCGTGAGAGCGTGCAGGCGACGGCGTTTCGCAACGTCCAGGTGCTCGGCCGCGGCGTGGACTGCGCACTCTTCACGCCCGCGCGGCGCTCGGCAACGCTGCGCGCGGCGTGGGGCGCCGCGGACGACGACGTCGTGGTCGCCTACGTCGGGCGCGTGGCGGCCGAGAAGAACGTCGACCTCGCCGTCGATGCCTACCGATCGATGCAAGCGGTTCACGGACGAATGCGCTTCGTCGTCGTCGGCGAGGGCCCGGCCCACGAGCGACTCCGTCGCGCGCACCCCGACCTGGTCTTTTGTGGCTTCCGCACGGGCGAAGAGCTCGGCGCGCACTACGCGTCCGCCGACATCTTCCTGTTCCCGAGCGATACGGAGACGTTCGGCGCGGTCACGCTGGAGGCGATGGCGAGCGGGCTCGGCGTGGTCGCGTACGACTACGCCGCGGCGCGCGAGCACGTGACTCACGGCGAGGATGGGCTGCTCGTCCCCTACCGCGACCCACGTGCCTTCATCGCCAACGCCGTGCGCCTGATCAGCGCGCCGGGGCTGCTGGCGCGGATCCGGCGCGCCGCGCGCACGACGGTGCTGGCGCTCGACTGGGGGCGGGTGGTGGAGCGTTTCGAGAGCATCCTGACGCGAGCCGCCGCCGAGCCGCGCCCCGCGACGCCCGGCGCGTGGCCTGCGGCGCCGCGGACCTGGAGCCCGACACGGTGACGGGGAGGCTGCCATGACGGACGCACACACGGCGTTGACGTGGATCGGCATCGCGGTGACCTGCGCAATCGCGGCGAGCCTGACCGCGCGATGGCTCGCGCGGCGCGTGGTGACGCTGCGCGCGCAGGCGCTCACGCCCCTCGCCCTCCGCCACCTCGCGCGCTGGGTGAAGCGTCGCGATCTGTCGGACGAGGCGTTCTACCGCGCGGACGGCGCGGTCCCGCGCGACATCGAGCGCCGACGGGCGGGCATCGAGCGGCTGGGGCGACTGTTCCGCGAGCAGCATCGCCGATCGCTCGAGTGGGCGGAGTCGATCCGTGAGAGCTTCTCCGATCTGCGCTTCACGGACGCCAATCGCGTGCCGTTCCCCTTCGCGCGCGTGATACGGGAGCGGTTCAACCTCGCCACCGTGGTCGACGCCTCCTATGGGCCTCGCGTTCGTGATCTGGACGGCAACTGGACGCTTGACGTCAGCGGCGCGTACGGTGTCAACGTCGCGGGCTACGAGCGCTACAAGACGTGGATGCGCGACGGGCTGGAACGGGTGAACGACCTCGGCCCGGCGCTGGGACCGCTTCATCCCGTCGTGGCCGAGAACATCGGGATTTTCAAGTCGATCTCGGGGCTCGACGAGGTGTCGTTCCACATGAGCGGCACTGAGGCGGTCATGGCGGCCGTGCGGCTCGCGCGCTTCAACACGCGCCGCAAGCTCATCGTGTGCTTCTCCGGCGCCTATCACGGCTGGTGGGACGGCGTGCAGCCGGGCCTCGGCAGCGAGCGCGCCATCGACGACTGCCTGACCTTGAAGGACCTCGACCCGGCCTCGCTCCGTGTGATCCGCATGCGGGCCGGCGAGATTGCCGGCGTGCTGGTGAACCCGGTCCAGGGCTTCCATCCGAACGCTCCCCCGCCCAATGACGCCATCCTCTTGACGAGCGAGGTCCGGAAGACGGAAGACGCGACCTCGCGCTACGCCGCGTGGCTCTCGCGGCTGCGCGCGGTGTGCAGCGAGGCCGGCGTGCCGCTCATCTTCGACGAGGTGTACAGCGGCTTTCGGCTGGCGCCGGGCGGCGCGCAGGAGTTCTTCGGCGTGTGCGCCGACATGGTCATCTACGGCAAGACGGTCGCCGGCGGACTGCCGATCGGCGTCGTCTGCGGCACGCGGTCGCTGATGCGCCGCTTCGACCCCGAGCACCCGATGCGCATGTCGTACGTCGTCGGCACGTTCTCGGCCCACCCGGTCGTGATGGGCGGCATGAACGAATTCCTGCGCTGGGTCACGGCGCCCGGGACCGCGCCGCTCTACGCGGAGCTCAACGATCGCTGCGCACGGTGGGTGCGCGCCACCAACGAACAGCTCGCGACGGAATCGCTGCCGCTCAGAGTGGAGCACCTGACCACGGTGTGGACCGTGGTCTTCACCGAGCCCGGCCGCTACAACTGGCTGCTGCAGTACTACTTGCGCGCGGAAGGCGTGACACTCAGCTGGGTCGGCACCGGGCGGTGTCTGTCGAACATGGCGATGACCGACAAGGACTACGACGCGCTACGTGACAAGCTGATCGCCGCCGCGCGCGCGATGCGCGCCGACGGCTGGTGGCTGAGCCGCGACGACTATCCGGAAAGGGAGAAGACCATGCGAGCGCAGCTCATCAAGGAGATGATCGGCAGCCTCGTGCAGGTACCCCGGCCGCTGCAGAGCTTCTACCGTGAGGTGATGCAACGCAAGCAGGACGATCACCATGCGTCGCACAGCGATGTGACGAATCAGCTTCTCCACATCGTCAGCTCCAGCGTATTCCTGATCTGCTATGGGTACGCGCTCTGGGACTTGCCGACCGCGATGTGGGCCGGGATGGCGGCGCTCTTCGTGCGGCAGTTCGGTCACGCCATCTTGGAACCGCCGTGCCACGACAAAGAAGCCACGTTGCTCGGGTACAACACGCGCAACAAGACGATGATCCTCGGCAGCTTCCTGCTCCTGCCCTTCGCCACCGTCGCAGTCGCGGGCTCGTGGACGCTCGAGGGTGTGAGGGCGGTGGCGCCGCTGATCGGCTACCAGTGGTTCGGCGTGATGGCGGCGGTGGTGGGCGGTCGGGTGGCGTACCTCGTGTTCAAGCACGGACCGCGGCTGGCGCTGGTCTGGTTCGTCAAGCTCGTGACGGATCCGATCACCGACCTCATCGCATACTCGCCGCGCTATTTCCGCCCGGCTTGACCTTCTCGGCCCTGGCGGTGGCAGGCGCGCTCCTGGCCCTGGAGCGCGCCTGTTATGTGTGGATCGGCCGATGGCCGCCATCGTTCGCCGGCGCTATGCTCGAAGAGCACGCGGTCGTCGCTTAGGGCGCCTGCGGTCGACCTCCCTCGAATCCGACCTTGTCGAAGGACTGAACGGTCGCGCGATAACTGGCCGCGTGCGCAGGAATGGGAACATAGAAATAGCCGCGACCGCCGGCTGTCACGTCTCCGACCACCCATCCGGACGATTCGTTCGTGACCGTCCCGTTGGGGTCGACACTCTGCACGCGCAGCCGAACGTTGGTGATTCGCCACGGCGATTCGTTGTAGACGTAGCCCTCGACGCCCTTGCCTCGAAAGCTGTGGGCTTCCTCCAGGTCGAAACGAAACTGGCCCTGAGACTGGGTCGCCGGGGGTTGCGCCTTCACAACCATCGGCGCCAGGGGCCCCGCCACGACCATGGCAAACACCAGCACGAGCGCCTTCATCACCGGTCACCTCCGATTCGTGAGCGCTCCTGCGGCGCGCGATCGACCTGGCGCTCGAGATGGCACTCACGCACCGCCCTGCTCCTTGTGGCCGCCGAAGCCGTAGCGCATGGCGGAGAGTACCTTGTTGGCGAACTCGGACTGGCCGCGCGAGCTGAATCGTTCGTACAGCGCCGTGGTCAGCACCGGCGCCGGCACCGCCTCGTCGATGGCCGCCTTGATCGTCCATCGGCCTTCGCCGGAGTCGGACACGCGTCCCGCGAACGCCGCGAGGCCGGGATCCTCGAGCATCGCGCCCGCGGTGAGATCAAGCAGCCACGAGGCGATCACGCTGCCACGGCGCCACAGCTCGGTGACGTCGCGCAGGTCGAAGTCGTATTGATACTCTTCGGGGTTGCGCAGCGGGGTTGTCTCTGCGTCGACCGCGTGCTCGGATCGGCCGGCGTTGGCGTGATGGAGAATGTTCAGCCCTTCGGCGTAGGCCGCCATGACGCCGTACTCGATGCCGTTGTGAACCATCTTCACGAAATGACCTGCGCCATGCGGGCCACAGTGCAGGTAGCCGTGCTCCGCCGTGCCTGCGATCTTCTCGCGTCCCGGCAGTCGCGGCGCCGCGTCCCGGCCGGGCGCCAGCGTGGCGAAGATGGGATCCAGATGCTCGACCACCGTCCTGTCGCCGCCGATCATCAGGCAGTACCCGCGCTCCAGCCCCCACACGCCGCCGCTCGTGCCGCAGTCGACGTAATGAATGCCGCGCGGCGAGAGCGCTTTCGCGCGCCGGATGTCGTCGACGTAGTGCGAATTGCCGCCATCGATCAGGATGTCGCCCTTCGCGACCGCGCGCGCGAGGCCATCGAGCGTGGAGTCGACGGCGGCTGCGGGGACCATGAGCCAGATCGTGCGCGGGGGCTTGAGTCTTCCCACGAGATCATCGAGCGACGACGCGGCGACCGCGCCCGTCTCTTTCGCGAATCCGTCGCGTGACCTCGCGCTGCTCGCATACACGACCACCTCGTGCCCGGCCCGCATCAGGCGTCGTGTCATGTTCCCGCCCATCCTGCCGAGACCGATCATTCCAAGCTGCATGGCCGTTCACCTCCGGAGCGAGCGGTTCACCATCGCCTGCGCTTCACGCACGATGGCCTCGAGGTGAGCCTCGCCCTTGAAGCTCTCCGCGTAGATCTTGTAGATGTTCTCGGTGCCCGAAGGCCGGGCGGCGAACCAGCCGCTGCGGGCCATGACTTTCAAGCCGCCGATCGGCTGTCCGTTGCCGGGGGCGCGGGTGAGCTTTTCGGTGATGGCTTCGCCGGCGAGCTCGGAGTCCGAGATGGTGGCGGGAGAGAGCTCGGCGAGCCGCGCCTTCTCCTCAGGCGTGGCCGCCGCGTCGATGCGTGTATAGGACGGCGCGCCGAGCTGCGCCGTCAGCGCGCGATAGTGCTCGCCGGGGTCCTTTCCCGTGCGCGCGGTGATCTCCGCCGCCAGCAGCCCCATGATCGGGCCGTCCTTGTCGGTCGCCCAGACGGTGCCGTCGTGGCGCAGGAAGCTGGCCCCGGCGCTCTCTTCACCGCCGAAGCAGAGCGAGCCCTCGAACAATCCCGGCACGAACCACTTGAAGCCGACGGGCACCTCGGACAGCCGGCGGCCACGCGCCTCCACGACGCGGTCGATGAGGCTGCTGCTCACGATGGTCTTGCCGACCGCGGCGCGCGCCGGCCACTGCGGACGATGGGTCAGCAGGTAATCGATGGCGACGGCGAGGTACTGGTTCGGGTTCATCAAGCCCGTCGACGGCGTGACGATCCCGTGGCGATCCGCGTCGGGGTCCGTGGCGAACACGACGCGGAATCGATCCTTGAGGCCGACGAGCCGCGCCATGGCATACGGGCTCGACGGATCCATACGGATGCGGCCGTCGTGATCGACGGTCATGAACGCGAATTGCGGGTCGACGACCGGATTGACGACGGTGATGTCGAGTCCGTAGAGCGAATTGATCGGCTCCCAGTAGTCTCTCGTCGCCCCACCGAGCGGATCGACGGCCAGCGTCAGTCCGCTGCCGCGGATGACATCCATGTCGAGCACGTTCCGCAAATCTTCCACGTAGGGCAGCACGAAATCTTCGTGATGGGTACTCGCGGCCTTGCTGGCGCTCGCAAAGGGGAGGCGCTTGATACCGGCATTGCGCTGACGCAACAGCTCGTTGGCGCGGTCCTGCACCCAGGTGGTCACGTCCGTGTCCGCGGGTCCGCCGTTCGGCGGGTTGTACTTGAAGCCGCCGTCCTCCGGCGGATTGTGCGATGGCGTGACCACGATGCCGTCGGCCAGATGCGCCGTGCGGCCGCGGTTGTACACGAGAATGGCGCGCGAGATCACCGGCGTCGGCGTCACGCCGTCGTCGCGCTGGACGACGGCGGTCACCCCGTTGGCCGCCAGGACCTCGAGGGCTGTGCGCTCGGCCGGGCGGGACAGCGCGTGCGTGTCCTTGCCCATGTAGAGCGGACCATCGATGCCCTGGCGTCGGCGGTAGTCGCAGATGGCCTGGGTGATGGCCAGGATGTGGGCCTCGGTGAACGAGCCGCGCAGCGACGATCCTCGGTGCCCGCTGGTGCCGAAGCTCACGCGCTCGGCGGGGTTGTCCGGGTCCGGTTTGTGCGCGTAATACTCCCGTTCGAGGCGAGCCGGGTCCACCAGCATGCTCCTGGGAGCCGGCTTGCCGGCGAGCGATGAAACATCCATGTGCGAATCCTCTCGCGTTTCTTTCGATGCTGCTTGGGATCTCGGCGTCACGGCCTGCCTGAGAGCATTCTCATCCTCCTTTCATCGCGGTCTCATGGTCGCCGGCTACGTTCATAACGTATCCGGGGCCCGAGGCCTCGAGAAGGAGAACGAATGGCTCGATATCCCGCACTTCGCCGGATCGCATGGCCGCTCGGCGCGATCGTCCTCGTGACTGTACTCGCTTTCGCAGCCCACCTGCGGGCTGCCCCCGCGAAGATCTGGACCGACACGCCGGTGTCGGTGGCGCCGACGACGGTCGCTGCGCCGAATTGGGTGGCCCTGGCGAGCCAGCTCAAGCCGGCGGTCGTCAACGTCAGCACGAAGCGTGTGCAGGACGATCAGGCGGCGGTGGATCCCTTCTTCCAGAACTTCTTCGGCCGTCCCCCGCACCGGAGCGCACGAAGCCTCGGCTCGGGCTTCGTCATCAACACCGACGGCCATCTCATCACCAACAACCACGTGGTCGACGGCGCGAGCGAGGTTCGCGTCAAGCTCTCCGACGGTCGCGAGCTGCCCGCGCGGGTGGTAGGCCGGGATCCTGGCACCGACATCGCGCTGCTGAAGGTCGACGCCACGGGGCTCACCGCGATTCCGCTGGGCGATTCGGCCGCGCTCGCGGTCGGCGAGCCGGTGATGGCGATCGGTAATCCCTTCGGCCTCGAGCAGACGGTGACAACCGGCATCGTCAGCGCGACCGGGCGCGTCATCGGCGAGGGCCCGTACGACGACTTCATCCAGACCGACGCCTCGATCAACCCCGGCAACAGCGGCGGGCCGCTGATCAACGCGCGCGGTCAGGTCGTCGGCATCAACACCGCGATCCTGAGCCAGACGGGCGGCTCCGTCGGCATCGGCTTCGCCATCCCGGTGAACCTCGCGAAGCCGGTCGTCACCCAGCTGGCGAACGGGGGTCACGTCGTACGCGGCTGGCTCGGCGTCGGCATCCAGCCGGTCACCGAGGATCTCGCGAAAGGTTTCAAGCTGCAGGGCGCCGAGGGCGCGCTTGTGACATCGGTGCGCGACGGCTCGCCGGCCGCCGCGGCGGGGCTCAAGCCCGGTGACGTCATCGTCGAGTACGACGGTCGCAAGGTCGCGCGCGCCTCGGATCTGCCGCGCGCGGTGGCCGAGACGCCCGTCGGCAAGCACGTGACGCTCAGGGTCGTGCGCAACGGAGCGCCCGCGACTCTCACGGCAATGGTCGCGCGGCTCGACGACGTGCGCGAGGCCCGCGCCAAAGGCGGCGATCCCACGGCGGAGGCGATGAGCCTCGGCATCGAGGCGCGGACCTTGACGCCGCGGGTCGCCGAACAGGCCGGCGTTCGGTCGCAGCGCGGCGTTCTGGTCGTCGAGGTGCGCGATGGCAGCCGCGCCGAGGCGGCGGGATTCCAGGCCGGTGACGTCATCGCGGAAGTCGACCATCAAGCGGTCGCCGAGGTGGAGGATCTGCGCACCGCCTTGAAGCAGCATGCGGCGGGCACGCCCATCGTGTTCCTGGTCCGACGCAGCGGCGAGCAGATGTGGCTCGCCGTCGGCGCCTGAGGGCACCGTGCGCACGGCCGCCGTCCGCTGGTCCGAGCGTCACGACGCCATCAGCGAGCTGCATCCGGCGCTGGTGGCGGTTCACCGATCTGACTCCGGCCAGCTCGCGCTGCTCCTGCGCCACGCGCTGGTGCCGACCAGCGGCCAGCGCCGTGTGTGGCGGCGCGACATCCAGCGCGCCGCTCGCGACGTCGCGCGCGACCTCCGCGCCGCCGGGCTGCGCGGACGCTTGCTGATCGTGCAGCGGCTTCCGCCCGTTCGGGCGGGCCGGGTGCTGGATCGCTGGCGCTTGCTCTGGCAGCGCGATCCGCTTCGCGCCTCGGAGCTGCGCACGATGGCGCGACGGCGCGCGGCGGACGCGCGCTTCCTCGCCGCCCGCAGCGCCCAACGTCGCCGCGGCGGCCGTCCTCCGCACATCGCGATCGAGCAGTGGTACGCGAACCTGGCTCCGCTGTGGCTGGGTGTGGGGCCCGAGCCGCGTCGACGGCTCGTGCTCCAGACGCACGTGTGGATCACCGAGCGCCTCACGGCGCCCGTCGTCGAGTCGGATGACGCAGCATACGAGGCGTTTCGTCAGCGGCTCGAGCGCCTCGTTCCCCCGGACGACCGTGACCGCTGGGCCGGATGGATCGACGCCGTCGTGGTGACGCTGCTGCGCGCGTTCGGTCGGCCGCCCGCGCTCCGGGACGCACGCTGGGTCCGTGGACTGTTCCTCGCGGCCTGCCGCGTTCCGCCGCCGGTTCCGCACGACGCGCGGCTGAACGCCTTCTGAGGTCCGGCCGGAGGGCGCCTGGGGTCACGACGCCCGGGCGATGACGGTGGCGAGCTCGCGCGCCGTCATCGATTGTCCCAGTCGTTTCCGGAGGAGCAGGCGCGCGCGATGCACGCGTGTCTTCACGACGGACACGGTCAGGCCGAGGGCGATGGCGATCTCCGCATTCGACTGCCCTTCGACGTCGCGGAGCACGAGCGCCGTGCGGTACGTGGCACGCAGCTCGTCGATCGCCGCGCTCAGCGCCGTGCGCAGCTCGGCCTGCACGGCAGGATCGTTCACACGCGGCGACCAGTCGGCCACGGGGGTCGCGTAGGAGCCGTCGGCATCGAACAGCGGCAGAACGTCGTCCAGCGACAGCTCTCGCCGGCGCCGCTGCCGGCGGCGGAGGCTGTGGTAGGCGGCATTCGCCACGATCCGGTACAGCCAGGATCCGAAGGCGGATTCCCCGCGGAACATCTCGATCTTGCGGACGACGGTGCACAGCGCGTCCTGCACGACCTCCTCCGCGTCCTGGCCGTTGCCGGTGATGCGCCGCGCGAGGCGATAGGCGCGCTCACCGTATCGGCTGACGAGGCGTTCGGCCGCCACCGGCTCGTGACGCCGGAGCGCCTGCAGAAGATCGAGATCGCGGTCCATCAATCCGTCGCGAAGGGTACTCGTCCGGGGCGGGAGGCTGCTATCCGACGTTAGTCGGATCCCGATCACCCCGACTTTGGTCGCGGTCGCTGGCCACGACGGCGCCCTCGCGGTGGAACGATTCCGGCCGTTTGCCCGCTCGGGCACCGGGCGAAGGGCTCGCCCGGTGCCTGCGAGCGCGTCATTCGGTTAGTCGGCGACGTCCTTTGCGTCGAAGTCGAACATGTCGAACAGATCGCTGATCGCCGGCATGTTGAG
>Ga0114129_10000623_pt1 | contig 44022 bp, 38 predicted proteins | sample RhiMetdeltSRZDD1_FD_80071 | JGI IMG/M metagenome (GOLD analysis project Ga0114129, IMG submission 80071) | Populus rhizosphere microbial communities from Tennessee, USA - Rhizosphere MetaG P. deltoides SRZDD1 (version 2) (version 2) | ecosystem: Host-associated > Plants > Roots > Rhizosphere >...
CTGAACGTGCATCCGTCGTTGACCGCAAGGCGTTAGAAGATACTCGCGCCCGCTACCTTTCGCGAAAATCCGGTCTTCTTACACTTGAACTCCAAAATCTCGGCAAGCTTCCGAAAGAAGACCGCGCAGAATTTGGCCGCGTTGCGAACGAAATCAAGATCAAGATCGAAACGGCGCTTGAATCTCTGCAAACCTCGATCGATACAGTAGACAAGCAAAGAACGCTCGAGCGTGAGGCGTTGGATGTCAGCCTGCCCGGCAATCGGCGACGTATTGGACATCAACACCCGCTGACGAAGGTCCGGAAAGAAATCGAAGACATCTTCATTTCGATGGGGTACACCGTCGAGGACGGGCCCGAAGTCGAAAGTACCTATTACAATTTCGACGCCCTGAACATTCCTCTAACTCATCCCGCACGCGACCCGCGTGATACGTTCTATGTTGCGGAGAATCTGTTGTTGCGCACGCACACTTCACCGGTTCAAGTGCGGACGATGGAAAAGACTCAGCCTCCGCTGCGTATCATTTGTCCTGGCCGCGTCTTTCGCAGGGACCCATTTGATCCGACACACTCACCGATGTTCCACCAGGTCGAGGGACTGGTAGTCGACGAGGGAATTACATTCGCCGATCTCAAAGGAACGCTCGAACGGTTCCACAAACTATTCTTCGGTGAGCATACGAACACTCGTTTACGCCCCAGCTTCTTCCCATTTGTGGAACCGGGCGCGGAAGTGGACGTGTCGTGTGTCTTTTGCGACGGGTCGGGTTGCCGCGTGTGCAAGGGAACAGGCTGGATAGAAGTGATGGGCGCAGGAATGGTACATCCCAATCTCTATCGATTCGTGAACTACGACGCGCAGAAATACACGGGGTTTGCGTTCGGCGGCGGTATCGACCGGTACACCATGCTGAAATACAACATCCATGATCTCCAGTTGTTCTTCCAGAACGACATGCGATTTCTGGAGCAGTTCCCATGAAGGTCAGCTACGCGTGGTTGAAAGAATTCGTCGAAATTCGCGAGACACCTCAACAGCTGGGTACGCGATTGACGAACCTGGGTCTTACAGTGGATGCCCTCGAACCACAAGCCGGCGATTTCGTTTTCGAGCTTGATGTCCCAACCAACCGCCCAGATTGTCTCAGTCATCTTGGCGTAGCGCGGGAGATCGCTGCCGCGATGGGATCTCCGCTAAAGCTTCCCAAGTTTGAACTACGCGAGAAGGAAAAGCTCGCCAGTGAAATTTTCTCGATTTCGATCGAAGACTCCGACCTCTGTGCGCGGTATTGCGGCCGTTACATCGCCGGCGTAAAGATCGGTCCCTCGCCGGAATGGTTGAGAACACGCCTGGAAGCACTGGCTGTGCGATCCATCAATAGCGTCGCAGATGTTACCAACTATGTGATGCTCGAACTCGGCCAACCTTTACATGCCTTTGACGCCGACAAATTGCAAGCCCAACAGATTATCGTTCGTCGCGCCGAGTTCGACGAAAAGATGAAAACGCTGGATGGGATGGACCGCGACCTCAATCCCTCGATGCTCGTGATAGCCGATGCCCATCGCGCAGTTGCGATTGCTGGGGTAATGGGCGGCGCAGATACTGAAATCTCCGATGCGACGCGAAATGTTTTGCTTGAAAGTGCAAACTTCGATCCTGCTTCTATTCGAAAAACATCTCGCGCACTCGGGCTATCGAGCGAAGCCTCATATCGTTTCGAGCGCGGCGCCGATGTTGAAATGGCGCGTTATGCCTGCGACCGCGCGGCCGCTTTGATTCAGTCGCTGGCCGATGGAAGTTGTTATCGGGGAGTTATCGATGTTTACCCACGGCCGCGAATCCCGGTCACAGCAATGTTACGGCGGCAGCGAATTGAAGCTTTCTTAGGCGCGCGCGTAGAGGACACAATCGTGGAGCGCATACTGGAGCGGCTTGGTTTCACAGCCAAACACACCGCCGATGGCTGGATCATTGATGTGCCCAGCCATCGCCTGGATGTCACGCGAGAAGAAGATTTGCTCGAAGAAGTCGCACGCCACCACGGTTTCGATAAGTTTCCGGCCACGCTTCCGACATGGAGGGGATATGGGTCAGGACTGCCCCGGGAATCGAAAGAACGCATGCTTCGAAATCACCTGGCAGCTGCCGGTTACACTGAAATTATTCCACTTGCATTCAGTGACGAGGCGACGGAACGAAAATTTTCTTCCGACACGGAACCTATCCGTCTGCTCAGTCCTATTGCGGAGGACGAGGGTATTCTTCGGACGTCGCTGGTACCGACGATGCTGCGCACGATTCAATGGAACACAAACCGAGGGACTCGGGATCTGCAGTTCTACGAGCTGGGCAAAATTTACGGACAAACCGGAGAAAGCCGCCGCCTCATCCTCGCGGCCACGGGAGCCCTTCGAACGAAAAATGTTCACGAGGAGGAGCGTCCTTTCAATTTCTACGATCTGAAGGGCGATGTTGAGGATATTCTCGACGTTTTCGGCCTGAGGTTGAATTCGACGAGTGAGCCAGTGCCGGCCTATTATCATCCGGGCCGCGCATTTCGGGACGGCGATCTCGTTGCGTGCGGCGAACTTCATCCAGGCACGCTTGAGGAATACAAATTCCGCAATCGCGTTTATATTGCCGAGCTGGATCTGGATATGATTTTGAAGTCAGGCGAACAGCAGCCCATCCAGGCGATTCCCAGGTTTCCTTCCATTCGGCGTGACTTCTCGCTCCTGTTGGACAAGGGAATGCGTTATGCCGATGTGCAAGAAGCAATCCTCAGGCTAGGAATTCCAGAGCTTGTTCGCATTGAGCCGTTCGACCGAATGGAAACGGGACCGTTTCCGGAATCCAAGTATGCGTTGGCAATTTCGCTGACGTATCAATCTCCGGAACGTACACTGACAGATGCAGAAGTTGAGAGTTTCGACAAAATAATCCTAAATTCTTTGAAAACGCGTTTGAACGCGGAGTTAAGGCAGTAACATGAACTCGGGTTTCGATAAATTCCAAGAGCTTGAAGATCGAATCGTCCGAACCATCGAGTTGGTTAAGACGACACGGCAAGAAAGAACCAACGCCGAGAAAGAACTCTCGGCGGCGCGTAGTCAAATCAAGACACTGGAGCGAGAGATCGACCAATTGAGGCACGAACGCGACTTGGTAAAGGATAAGGTCGAATCGTTGCTCGAAACATTGTCGGTATTGACCGAGGAGAGCGTTGTCTAAAATTAAGCCACGAACAATAGAGGTGGATATTTACGATCAGAAGTATTCGATCGTTTTGAAGAGTTCCTTGGCCGAAGCAGAAGTCCGAGAACTTGCGGAAGAAATCGATGTGCGGATGCGCAACATCGCTTCTCAAGCGAATACACCGGATTCTCTAAGAGTGGCCATTCTCACTGCGTTGCACCTTGCTCAGGAGTACCGCGAACTGCAACGCAACTGCGAACAAAAAACGGACGAATGGTCGCGCGCGTTGGAACAAGTGCTGAGGAAATAATTAGTGGACAGACGGTCTATCCCCGTAGGGTCGGTCCCCTAATGTTTTGTCCAACATGCTATGATCGAATCACCCTGCGGAGAGCGTGATGGTGTTAGCAAAATTTGAACCAATGCTTATTTGTTAGGGAGTCCGATTGGCTGCGTGGTGTGTGGGCCTTACCCTTCGCGGGTCCCTAGGTCCCCTAAAGCGCAGATAGGATGCCCACCTGTTTGACAGGTTCAAATAAGTGATGCCACACGCCTCCTGCGGGCCAACGCTTTCCCGCGTTCAACCCGTCCATAAAGACGCAGCGTATTCATGAAAATCCTTTTCATCGGCGACACCGTCGGCAAGGCCGGCCGCTCCGTCGTTCACCAGCATTTGAAGCACCTGCAGGAAGAACTCGCTATCGAGCTCACCATCCTGAATTGTGAAAATGCGGCTGCCGGCTTCGGAATCACGCCCAAAATTGCAGACGAATTCTTCGATTGGGGTATTGATGTCCTCACATCAGGCAATCACATTTGGGATAAGAAAGAGATCATGCCGTACCTCTCGAAAAATCCGAGAATTCTCCGGCCGGCGAATTATCCGCCGGACAACCCGGGCAGAGGACTCGCAATCCTGAAGACGCGGTCGGAACAGGAAGTGGCGGTTCTGAACCTGCAAGGCCGTGTATTTATGCCCGCTACTGACGATCCGTTTCGTGTGGCGGATGCAGAGTTGGCGAGGATTCCAAAGCACATCAAAGTAATTTTTGTTGATATGCATGGCGAGGCAACGTCGGAAAAAGTTGCCATGGGGTGGTACCTGGATGGGCGTGTCTCGGCCGTTATTGGTACGCACACGCACATACCTACGGCGGATTCGAAGATTCTGCCCGGTGGCACTGCGTATCAGACCGACGCGGGAATGTCCGGACCGTTTTATTCAGTGATCGGTGTGATCAAGGAAGACGTAATCCGACGGTTTTTAACATCAATTCCCGATAAATTCGAGTCCGCGTCACAGGATGCACAATTGAACGGCGTCTTCGTAGAGGTGGATTCGGGAACCGGGAAAGCTCGACGAATCGAAAGAATTCAGCGTTAAGGGGAGCCCGGACGAAGAAAGCACGACGGGCACAAAACATATATGTTCGAAAATTTATCCGACAAGCTACAGCGCGTTTTCAAAAACCTCCGCGGCGAGGGGAAGCTTACAGAACAGCATCTCGATGAGGCACTAAAAGAGATCCGCATGGCCCTTCTCGAGGCGGACGTCAACTTCAAAGTCGTGAAGCAATTCACCGATAGCGTGAAGTCGAAGGCCATCGGACAGGAGGTCATGCAAAGCCTCAGCCCGGGTCAACAAGTCGTAAAGATCGTCCGAGACGAACTGATCGAGATGCTCGGCGGAACGAACGTGCGGATCAATTTCGCTTCCCAGCCCCCGTCCACCATCATGCTGGTCGGGCTTCAGGGTTCCGGTAAAACCACTTCCTCGGGAAAGCTCGCGAAATGGCTTCAAAAGGGTGGGCACCGGCCGCTGCTTGTTTCGGTTGACGTTTATCGTCCCGCCGCCAGAGATCAGCTAAAAGTCATTGCTAAAGACATCGGCGTGAAACTTTGGGAGGGAAGCCCGACCGATAAACCGTTGGAGCTTTGTCAGGCAGCATTGCGCGAGGCCCGTAACACCGCTCACGATGTGGTCGTCATTGACACAGCAGGCCGGCTGCACATCGATGAAGCACTCATGAACGAGTTGCATGAGATCAAAAACACCATCCGACCAAATGAAATCCTGTTTGTTGCCGACGCCATGCTTGGACAAGATGCCGTGAAGAGCGCCCAGCAATTCCACGAACGTCTGGGGTTCAATGGATTCATTCTCACGAAAATGGATGGCGACGCGCGTGGGGGTGCTGCTCTGTCCATCAAACAGGTTACAGGCCAACCCGTTAAATTTGTCGGCATTGGCGAAAAGTATGATGCACTGGAATTGTTTCACCCTGACCGGCTCGTGTCGCGCATCATGGGAATGGGGGACATTCTCTCCCTGATCGAGAAAGCGGAAGAAGTTGTCGATAAAAAGAAGGCGGTGGAGCTTCAGGAAAAAATGCTCTCCGACAACTTCACACTCGACGATTTCCGGGACCAACTCAAACAAATCAGAAAACTGGGGGCCCTTGACCAGATTATCGGCATGCTCCCAAGTATTGGTCCGTTCAAAGATATGCAGAAGGTGAAAGTCGACGAGAAAGAACTAGTCCGCGTAGAGGCGATCATCAATTCCATGACGCCGAAGGAACGGCGTAACCACCAGCTTATCAACGGTAGCCGACGGAAGCGCATCGCAAGAGGCAGTGGTACTAGCGTTCAGCAAGTTAATCAGCTGCTTAAACAGTACGTTCAAACGCGAAAAATGATGAAGGGAATGAAAAATTCGTTTTTCGGCAAGCGTTTGAAGGGAATGAAGCTGCCCGAAATGCCGTTTTAAGCTATAATTCTTCGGTTTTTCTATTTAGTAGGAGGTTACCCGTTGGTAACAATGCGTTTGTCCCGGATCGGGTCCAAAAAGCGGCCCTATTACCGGATTGTCGTGATCGATAAACGGCGCGCACGAAACGGTCGTTTTTTGGAGGTGGTCGGTCAATACAACCCGATTGCGAACCCTGCACAGTTGGAGATCAACACAGAACGTGCGCAGTACTGGCTCTCCAAGGGTGCAGCACCGTCCGAGACGGTTCTTAGTATTCTTCGGAAGAAGGAACTCGTAAAGTAGTGTAAAAGCTCTTTCTGCCTCATTCGTCGTGGATTCATACTAGTTCTAGCTCATATTTAGCGGCTGGCGCGAAGCGAATTTGGAGGTAGCTATGAAGGAGCTCATAGAGCAAATCGCGAAAGCTCTCGTGGACAATCCTGACCAGGTATCTGTGCGACCAATCGAAGGGGAACAAACAACAGTTCTTGAGCTAAGAGTTGCTCAGAGCGACCTCGGCAAAGTCATAGGGAAGCAGGGCAGAACGGCACGGTCAATTCGGACAATTCTCAGTGCCGCCGGAATGAAATTGAAAAAGCGCTTCACTCTCGAGATTTTGGAGTAGCGCCTTATCGATCATTCAGCCTCTTTTATACCCATTGCTCGGATTACCAAGACTCAGGGACTGAAAGGCGAAGTCAGAATCGAGCAATTGCTCGAAAGTGACGATGTCTTCAAACCGGGACGTCGAGTGGTGCTTTCGTCGCCGAAAGGCTCCGGACGCGAAACGGCAATTGAGTTCTTTCGCCGTCAGCACGGAAGGTGCGTCGCTAAGTTTCGGGGTATTGAGAACATATCGGAAGCCGAAAAATATATCGGCTTTGAAGTAAGAATTCCGGCCGACAGTTTGCCAAAGCCGGAAGAGGGCTGGTTTTACACCTTTCGGCTGAAAGGATGCCGGGTTTTCACAGTCGAGGGCGATTACATCGGGACGATAACCGACGTGCTCGATTCCGGTGGCGTTGAGATTTTGAAAGTCGATCGGGAAAATGAAGAAACGCTGATTCCGTTTGCGAAATCGTTTATGAAGCGCATCGATTTGGAACAGCAACGGATCGACGTAGATTTGCCGGAAGGATTGCTGGAATTGAATAAATAAAGTCGATGCGAAGTGATAGACACCATGTTGCAATTTGATGTCATCACGATTTTCCCAGAGTTCTTCAAAGGCCCGTTCGATTTCGGCGTCATTAGACGCGGCCTTGAAGGCGGACTCGTCAACATTCGAGTCCACGACTTGAGAGACTTCACGCTGGACCGCCACCGAACGGTCGATGATCGGCCTTTTGGAGGCGGCGAAGGAATGGTTTTCAAACCCGAACCCATCTTCACGGCAGTGGAGAAGGTTCGGAACAACGAGGACGCCGAGGTTGTGGTGCTCAGTGCCGCGGGACGGAAGTTCGATCAGGCAGAGGCGTTGCGTCTGTCAAGAGCGGCGCAGGTGATACTGGTTTGCGGGCGTTACGAAGGGATCGACGAACGGGTGATCGAGCACCTTGCGACTGCTGAGCTTTCGATCGGCGACTTTATTGTTTCTGGCGGGGAGATCGCTGCAGCGCTGGTCGTGGACGCGGTCACACGGTACGTTCCAGGAGTCGTCGGGAAAGAGGAATCGATACTGCGAGATTCGTTTTCGGATCCGTCAGCGGCAACGCAGTTTGTTGAACACCCTCATTACACTCGGCCCGCCGAGTTTAGGGGCTGGAAGGTGCCGGATGTTCTCGTCTCAGGGGATCATGAGGCGGTACGGAAGTGGCGGCATGAAGCCGCGCTCAAGAAAACTGAGAAGAATCGGCCGGACTTATTGGGCATCGACGGCTCACACGGCTAATTGATTGGAGCAAGCATGAACGCATTAGATATGGTCGAAAAGCAGCAACTTCGAACGGACATCCCCAGGTTCAAGCCGGGTGATACGGTGAAGGTTCACGTAAAAATTAAGGAAGGCGATAAAGAGCGCGTCCAAGTATTCGAAGGAATTTGCATCGCACAAAAGCACGGGGGCGCCCGCGCCACCTTTACCGTCCGCAAGATTTCTTTTGGCCATGGCGTGGAACGCATCTTTCCACTTCATTCCAAAGTCATCGACAAAGTTGAAATCGTGCGGTCCGGACGCGTGCGCCGCGCAAAGCTCTATTACATCCGCGCACTTCGTGGTAAAGCCGCTCGCATCAAAGAAGTCAAAGCCGCGGCGCAATAGAAGTTCGGGGAAAGGCAAATTGACGGAAACGTCAATTTGCTCACTGTGCCCGAATTTCCCTTGGGTGATTCATGAATCGTCTTCTCGCGGTTGCCTTCATACTCTTCTGCTTCGAAATTGGTCTCTTTCTAGTGTTCGTGCCCTGGTCGGGACTTTGGGAACGGAACGTCCTTCTGGGCTATTCTCTGCATCTTCGCGGCGTTCTTCTCAATAATTTTGTACGGGGTGCGGTATCGGGACTGGGCGTTGTCGACCTGGCACTCGGACTTTCCGAACTAGGCCGCTTTTGGAGATCATGGAAGATCGTCAATCGCTCAACGACTGAATGATTCGTTGTTATGTTACGGACCGTCGTCAGGCGGACGTGCTCGGTTGTGTACAACGTGCCATACGCGACGGCGTCGATTTGATCCAGGTCCGGGAAAAGGACCTGCCCGCCCGAGAACTTCTCGAACTCGTATCGAAGGTGCGGAATCTCGCAGCGGAAAGCAAAACCCGCATTGTCGTAAATGATCGAGTTGACATTGCGCTCGCGAGTGGACTCGACGGCGTCCACCTGCCAAGTAACGGTTTGCCACCCCATCTGGTGCGGCCGCTAGTAAAGCTGCTCGGCATCTCGGCCCATACACTTGCGGAAGCTAAGGAAGCCGAGTCCGCTCAGGCTGATTTCGTCATCTTCGGTCCAATTTTCGACTCGCCCGGGAAAAAGGCCATTGGACTAGAGCCCCTGCAAAAGGTGACGGCCGCAGTACGGATTCCAGTGCTTGCAATCGGCGGCATCACGGCAGCCAACTCTCGAGAAGTGCTGAAGGCGGGCGCCGCCGGTTTCGCAGGTATCCGAATCTTTCAAACCGATTGAATTTGTTGTGGTCAATCCCCGTTCTGCCCTGTATAACAGCAGATCCTTACGGTAACGCATGGCTCACGAGGAGAAAAACAAGGTGCGTAAAAGCAAGACTGCTTCTCTACCGTTCAGATTGCCGAAAGCGATCCAATCCGCAGTATATGCCGTCGTTTTCGTAATGTTGCTGAAAGCAAACGCGTTCGGCCAAGCGGCAGATGGCAATTTGGTTGGCTCGATTCTGGACTCGGCAGGCGCCTCCGTTGCCGGCGCGACGGTAGAGGCGCAGAATGTCGCGACAGCCGTGAAATCGACCACCACGAGCGATTCGACCGGTTTTTACCGATTTAATAATCTTCTGGTTGGGGAATACAGAATTAAAGCTACGAGTCAAGGATTGGCGCCAGGCATCAGAGAGGTGGTCATCGAGCTTAACAAGACGGCCACAGCTAACGTGGAACTTGGAGTTGAGGACGTAACTGTCGAGATCACGGTCAATGAGGAAGTATCGCTCATCGATACTACGACCGCGCAAATCGCAAACAACTATGTGAATGAATTGATAACGGATCTGCCTTTGGCAGCGAATCCAGTTTTCGGTGGAGTCTGGAATCTTTCATTACTGGGCGCAGGCGTCGCAAGCTCAGGTGGCGCAGGAGTCGGAATCGGCCCGTCGATTGGCGGCCAGAGACCACGCAACAACAACTTCATGGTTGAAGGGGCCGATAATAATTCGAAAAGCCTGACTGGGCCTGTTGTAAACATTCCGGTCGATGCGGTCAAAGAGTTTTCGGTACTTCAAAACCAGTTCAGTGCCGAATTTGGACACTCCTCTGGAGGACAATTTAATGCTGTTGTCATGAGTGGTACGAACCGAGTCCACGGAACCTTGTTCGAATATTTCCAAAACCGGAAACTAAACGCACTCGATCAGTCTGCCAAGCGTCAGGGGACGCTCACTCGGCCGCGGTACGATCGCAACATCGTAGGTGGCAACATTGGCGGCCCCATCAAAACCGGCAAGCTTTTTTACTTCGGTCATTTCGAATACAACCCGCTCGGGCAACAGAGCACACCGTCATCCATCAGGTATGCGCCAACTTCTGAGGGTTACGCGCTTCTTTCGACGATCCCCGGGCTGTCGCAGACGAATCTCGGCGTCTTGAAGCAGTACGTTACTCCGGCCACGGCGACGGCAAAGTTCGCGCCCATCAACGGTAGTGATGGCATTGTCTATAACGTTCCGCTGGGCACTTTTCAAATCGTCGCACCGAATTATACGAATGAGTATCGATGGGTAGGCTCGCTGGATTACACGATGTCCCCGCGGGATCAATGGCGAGGACGTTATGTCGATAACAAGATCACGCGTGTGGATACCGCCGCTAATTTACCTGTATTTTTCCAGATTCAGCCGGAACGGAAGATGCTAATTAGCATTTCTGAGTTCCACGCATTTTCGCCGACTCTTCTTAATGAGCTACGACTCGCTTTCAATCGGTCGTTCAGTGACACTCCTGCAGGGAATTTCAAATTTCCCGGACTGGATGTATTTCCATCGATTACGCTTCAAACTGATCTCAATCTGCAGCTTGGCCCTAACCCTACGTCACCCCAAAAGACGATCCAAAACACCTATCAGCTTTCCGAAAACATCAATTGGTTCAAAACCAATCATGACGTGAAATTCGGCGTAGACGCACGCGACATGATAGCGCAGAGCACCTTCATTCAGCGTAGTCGCGGAGAGTATGCATACTCGAGCCTGGACCGTTTCCTTCGTGATATCACTCCGGATGTACTCGCGCAGCGCAATGCTAACGCGCGTCTGTATGTAGGCAATAATTACCAGCTCAACTTTTATGTGAACGACAACTGGAAAATCCGACGAAATTTAGCTTTCAACCTAGGTCTTAGGTATGAGTACACGACAGTCCCCAGATCGATGCAAGAGTTTGAGCTGAATGCAATCGCCGACGTTCCGGGGGTGATCACGTTTGCCGCACCTCAACCGCAGACTGCCAATTTCGCGCCGCGCGTTGGTTTCGCATTTTCACCAGGCTCTAGCGCCAGAACGTCTGTTCGAGGCGGCTTCGGCATTGGGTACGATGTCATTTTCGATAACGTTGGCACGACGGTGAGGCCGCCCCAGGCAACCACGACCGTGACGGAGACCAGCAAAAATAACAATCCGGGTTATCTGGCGAATGGGGCCATTCCGCCAACAGTTCCCAATACGAATACGGCAGCCAGCTACCGTGGGAACACAACGGGTTACCTGCAGCCGGATCAGAAGTTGGGATACGCCATTAACTGGAACCTTGGAATTCAGCGGAGCTTCGGAAAGGATTACACGGCAGAAATCCGATATCTGGGTACTCGCGGTGTGCACTTGCTTTTTCAGACTTGGTTGAACGCCAGTGCAATCGTCACGGCCGATCACAATCTGCCGTTGTTCTTTTCTCAGCCATCACAGGCCACCTTGGATGCCTTGCCATTAACCTTGACGCAATTGGGTGCTGAACGTGCCTCATCCCTCGGAAATCCATTACTTCCATACGGCTTCCCGAAACAAATTTCTGCAATTCTGCCGAAAGGAAACTCGGAATATCACGGACTCGCCCTCGACGTGAACAAGCGGTTTTCACGGAATTTGTTGTTTAAAGGTGCGTATACCTGGAGTCACTTAATGGACGACAGCACTGCAGAAGTAAATTCAACAACACTGAGTCCCAGACGCCCTGAAGACTTCGACAACATCCGCAAAGAGTGGGCCACTTCCCTCCTGGACCGGCGACACCGGCTGACATTTGCTTTGCAATACCGCACGTCCTGGTTGCAAGAAAATAGCAATCCGGTTCTCCGAAATATCTTGGGGAACTGGCAACTCGCTGGTGCCTACATTTATGAGAGTCCGGAGTATGCAACGCCGCAGAGCGTTTCAGATGCGAACCAGAATGGGGATGCCGCTACCGATCGCGTTGTTATCAACCCCAATGGCAAACCTGGCAGCAGCAGTAATATTACGGCGCTTCCGTCAAATCGAGGCGGCGTTGCTGAAATCGTGGCGTACCGAGTAAACGATCCCAATGCCTACTACATTCGGGCAGCGCCTGGGGTTTATACCACCTCAGGTCGGAACATTTTGAAGATGCGCCCGATCGACAACTTTGACCTAAGCATCGCAAAGGTTGTGCCGTTTATGGAGCGCTACAGGTTCGAAATTCGAGTAGACATGTACAATGCATTCAATCACCCGCAGTACACGCCGGGCCGCGTCAACCGTGTCGATTCTTTCGGACACGCAAACGAAACAAATTACCTCACACCCGGGACCGAGGTGTTTGCCCAATGGGACAAGGTCATGCCGAGTAACGCGAGACAGATTCAGCTGACGGCAAAGATCAAGTTTTAGCTGAACACGCAGCAATCAACCGCTGCACAGCGTTTCGCGGGTCAGGGTCTTCTGTAACAGCACGGCCAACGACAATGTAGTCTGCTCCGGCGGCAATGGCCTCCTCCGGAGTCGCAGTGCGTTGTTGATCATCCAAAGATTGATTGGGAAGGCGAATACCGGGAGTGACGATCTTGAAATGTGATGCAACCAATTTTCGCAGGTGCCGAGTCTCCCGGGGAGAACACACGACGCCGTCGATTCCGCAGTCTTGGGCCAACAAGGCAAGCCGCTGCACTTGTTCTTCAACCGGGAATTCCATACCAATTTCAAACAGGGACTTCGTATCGAGGCTCGTGAGTACGGTGACGGCGACTATTATCGGCTTGTCGGCACCGAATTTGGCCTTGAGCTCGTTCGATACCGCCTGCATCATCGCGCGGCCGCCGCTAGCATGAATCGTCATCATCGAAACGCCCAGCCGCGCAGCCTCCGACGCCGCATGAGTAACCGTGTTTGGGATGTCGTGGAACTTGAGATCTAGGAAAACTTTGGCGCCCTGACTGAGAATGTCGCGCACGATACCGGGGCCCACAGCTGTGAAGAGTTGGCTGCCCACCTTAAACATTCCGACGCAATCATGCAGTTCCTTCACAATGTGAAGAGCCCGATCGCGCGAACTGACATCGAGCACAATGATGATCTTTTCTTTCATAGCTTCATCTGTCCTATGAGATCTCGAATTGAGGACAACCCCTTCTTCTTAAGAAACCTCTCCAGGCCTTCCAGCACGAGAAACGGCGCGCGAGGATCGTGAAAGTTGGCCGTTCCGACTTGCACCGCCGACGCCCCGGCCAGAAAGTACTCGACTGCATCTTCGACCTTCGCAATACCGCCAAGCCCGATGACGGGAACCCTTACCGCACGCACACACTGGTACACCATACGCAAAGTGATTGGACGGATTGCGGGCCCTGAAAGACCGCCCGTGATCGTATGAATGCGCGGTCTAAACGTGTCCGTATCGATCGCCATCGCAAGGAATGTATTGGCCACTGTGATTGCGTCCGCGCCCCCCTGCTCAGCCGCACGCGCCAGCTCGGCAATATCCGTTACGTTTGGAGAAAGCTTCACGATGACCGGCCTGCGAGAGCGGCTTTTGACAGCTGCCGTCAATTGACCGGTAAGTACCGCATTTTGCCCAAAAACCATTCCTCCATGTTTCGTATTAGGACATGAGATGTTGAGTTCATAGCCCGCAATCCCCTCGCAGGTGTTGAGTTTTTCGACCACCTCGACGTACTCGTCTTCACTAGAGCCGAACACATTTACAAAAACCGTACAGCCTACATGCCGCAATAGAGGCATTTTGTCGCGAAGAAAGGCGTCGACGCCGACGTTCTCCAGGCCGATAGAGTTGAGCATTCCGGAAGAGGTCGGGAAGAGACGCGGCGGAAGATTCCCCTCGATCGGTCGAGCCGACGTCCCTTTAACGCAAATGCCGCCAATTCGAGACAGTTCCGCAAACCGCTCGAATTCTTCTCCGTAGCCGAACGTCCCGCTTGCAGCAATTATCGGATTGTTTAAATGGATCCCCGCGAGTTCTATTGAAAGATCGATCGAAGGCATTCGTCTCTATGATAATTCCGGTCAAAGCCGAACTGTCGGGATATAATTGCCGTCCGCCATGTCCTTGAAAGTCAATTATCAACTCATGAATGCGGAAGAAGTGCACTCCACGCTCGACCGCCTGGCAGACGATATCCTGAAAGCCAATGGCGGCAAGCCCCCTGTACTCCTCGGCATTCAGAGGCGGGGCGTGCCGATGGCTCGGCGAATGGCCATACGCATGGCAGAGAAAACCCAACGAGAACCTCAAATCGGAACGCTCGACATCAATCTATATCGAGATGATCTAACTCGCGTGGCATCGCAGCCGGTCGTTCAAAAGACCGAGCTTCCACCCAACATCGATGACCGGGATGTAGTTCTCATCGATGACGTACTGTATACAGGTCGGACGATCCGGGCCGCTCTAGATGCGTTGTGCGATTTTGGCCGTATGAGAACCATTCAGCTTGCTGTTATGGTCGATCGCGGCCACCGGGAATTGCCCATCGAAGCCAATTTCATCGGCAAAAAGATCACGACCAAGGACAGCGAGGTCGTTGAAGTCAGGCTCACAGAAATCGATGGCGAAGATGCCATCTACGTAATGGAGAAGATCTAGCCGCGTGCTCAAGCGAAAGGATTTGCTGGGAATCCAGGACCTCAATCGCGACGAGATTGTAGAGATCTTAGATACCGCGGAGTCCTTTCAAGAAGTTTCCACAAGGCCTATAAAGAAAGTCCCTACGCTGCGAGGCAAGACGGTCATCAACCTCTTTTTCGAAGCGTCCACCCGCACTCGCACCTCCTTTGAAATTGCTGGAAAACGATTGTCCGCGGACGTCGTCAACATCTCTTCCTCCACAAGCAGCATATCGAAAGGTGAAACACTCATCGATACGGCCCGGACTCTGGATGCGATGGCGGCGGACTGTGTCGTCATCCGGCATTCGTCCTCCGGCGCGCCACACACGCTAGCCAAGCTGACCAAAGCTTCGATCGTTAACGCTGGAGATGGCGCCCATGAACATCCGACGCAAGCCTTGCTCGATGCGCTCACGATACGACAGCGCAAACGCCGTTTGAACGACTTAAAAATCGCAATCGTCGGGGATGTGGCGCATAGCCGGGTGGCTCGCTCGAATGTACACCTGCTGACAAAATTCGGATCCCATGTTTGGCTTTGCGCGGCACCGACCCTGATGCCGATTGCAATGGACAAGATCGTTTGCGAAAACTCAGAGTACCTGCATCTCACGTATTCGATGGATGAAGCCATTGAGAACGCCGACGTCGTGATGATGCTGCGAGTGCAATTCGAGCGTATGAGCGAATCGTTCTTTCCGTCAATTCGCGAGTATTTTCGCTATTACGGCCTTAGCCGCGAGCGAGCTGAGCGTGCAAATTCCGATGTCATCATCATGCACCCCGGTCCAATCAATCGTGGAGTGGAGATCGCTACCGATGTCGCGGATGGCGCGTACTCGGTGATTCTGGATCAGGTGTCCGCCGGCGTGGCGGTGCGTATGGCAATTCTGTATCTTCTTCTGGGAGTGTAATGGATCTGTTAGTCAAGAACGGACGGCTTGTCGATCCGTCCCGTAAACTCGATACCGTCACAAACGTCGTCATACGCAATGGAAAGATTCGTTCCATCGGAGCGGCGGACGTTTCGGACATCCCGGTATTCGACGCGACAGGCCTCATCGTGGCGCCTGGGTTCTTCGACATCCACGTGCACCTGCGAGAACCCGGCACCGAAGAAGCTGAAACCATCGCGACTGGCGGCAGTGCGGCTGTTGCAGGCGGTTTCACTGCCGTGGCGTCAATGCCGAATACAAAACCACCCAACGACAATCCTTCGATCACGCACTACATCATTTCCGAAGCTCGGCGATCATCGCCGGCCCGCGTGTTTCCGATCGGCGCTGTCACGAAAGAACAAAAAGGGGAAACGCTGGCGGAAATCGGGGAGATGTACGAAGCTGGAATCGCGGCAATCTCCGATGATGGAAAGCCTGTCATGGATGCTGAACTGTTTCGGCGCGCACTCGAGTACGCTCAGATGTTCGGCATACCGGTCATTCAGCATTGCGAAGATCTTCATCTTTCCAAGAACGGAGTCATGCATGAGGGCATGTATTCGACGCGGCTGGGACTGAAAGGAATTCCGGCAGCCGCCGAGGAAACAATGGTTTCGCGTGATCTCATTCTGACTCAGATGACCAACGCCAAATACCATGTGGCCCACCTCAGCACTCGGCGTTCAGTTCAGTTGGTCCGCGAAGCAAAGATCCGCGGCCTTCGAGTGTCAGCGGAAGTTACGCCTCATCATTTTACTCTCACAGATGCCGCTGTTGCCGAGTACGACACCAATGCAAAAATGAATCCGCCGCTGCGATCGGCCGATGATGTCGCAGCGCTAATCGAAGGAATCGAAGACGGGACGATCGACGCGATCGCCAGCGATCATGCTCCGCACCACATCAACCTGAAAATGCTCGAATTCGACCGCGCACCCTTTGGCATTACCGGTTTAGAAACGGCCGTTGCGTTGGCAATGACGAAGCTCCGTGTGCCAATAGGCAGGTTGATCGAGTTGTTTTCGATCAACCCGCAAAAAATAATGAAGGTTGTGCCATGGGGGCTGTTCGAAGACAGCATCGCAGACCTCACAATCCTGGATGTGAACCGAAAATGGATTTTCGATGTGGAGCAATCCCGTTCACGCAGTCGAAACTCCCCGTTCCATACATGGCCAATGACCGGCAAAGCCGTAGCAACGATCGTCGGAGGGAAAGTTGTTTACGAAGACCGCCGGTAGATTCCTCGTCATTCTCAGCGCGTTAGTCGCTAGCGTATTCTTTGCACAGGTCCCTGCAGTACAGCGGCTTCTGACCGACGCAAGATTGCAAGGCGCACAAGCTTTCGTTGCGAAGGATCATGACCGGTTCGTTCGAGAAATCATTCAGATCACAGAAATCGAGGCTCCGCCGTTTAAGGAAGAAAAACGCGCGAAGGCCTACGCAGAAATGCTTCGGCAGAGTGGACTCTCGGACATCGAGATCGACGAAGAAGGGAATGTCATCGGTCTTCGTAAGGGGATCGGCAATGGGCCATTAATCGCAATCGCTGCGCATCTCGATACCGTTTTTCCCGAAGGAACAAACGTGAAAGTCCGCCGGGAGGGCACGAGACTCTACGCGCCTGGAGTCGGGGACGACTCGCGCGCACTCGCCGTGCTTCTCATGATGGTGCGCGCAATGGATGCGGCACAAATCCAGACGACGAGCGACATTCTGTTCATTGGAAATGTGGGTGAAGAGGGGCCGGGTGATTTGCGTGGAATGAAGTATTTGTTTCAGAGGGGCCCCTACAAAAACAGAATCAAGACATTCATCTCGCTCGACCCTTTCGGCTGGGGAAACGACCTCACCATCGGCGGCATTGGCAGCAAGCGTTTCAAAGTGACGTTCAAAGGTCCCGGTGGTCACAGCTTCGGATCATTTGGACTAGTCAGTCCGGCATACGCTATCGGTAACGCGATCGCGAAACTGTCAAAGATGCAGGTGCCATCGAAACCCAGGACCACGTACAACGTCGGCGTAATCGGTGGGGGGACCTCCGTGAATTCAATTCCCTTCGAGTCATGGATGGATGTGGATATTCGTTCTGAAACGAAAGAAGAGCTAGCCAAAGCCGTGGATACATTTACACGGTTAATGAACGAGGCCGCGGAAGAGGAAAATCGAGCACGCTCCACGTCCCAGGGTAGAGTCACCGTCGACGTCAGGCTCATCGGCGACCGGCCGTTTGGACAAATTCCTGTAAATGCGCCGATTGTGCAAACTGCGAGTGCCATTATTCAAGGATACGGTATGAACGTCACGTACGGGATGAGCAGCACCGATTCCAACATCCCAATGAGTATGGGTATTCCGTCGATCACGCTGGAATCGGGCGGCACCGGCGGCCGCAACCATACACTCGACGAATGGATCGACGTAGAAAAAAACGCCAGCGTTCGCGGAATTAATATCGCGTTGGGAATACTATTGGCGGTCGCAGGGCTGCCGTAAAGGGAGTAAAAAAAGCGCACGTTTAGGGCGGGACCGACAACAGCCGGAAGCCCTCACGCGCGCTTGGAATCATGGGAGTCCAGCCTGTGGCTTCCTTAAATCTGCGATTCGAGACGCGCTGACTTCGAGCTAGAAACCCTGCGTTCCTGCCCGCGACCAGCCGCAATAAAATCGAGGGGGGCCGCAGCAACCATTTCCGACCGACGGCATGAGCGAGCGCGGAGGTGATTTCGCGCCGTTGCATCGGCTCATCATCAACCACATCGTAAACGCCCGCCGGAGCCTTCGCCAGCGCATCGATAACAGCCAGCGCGGCGTCGTCAACCCAGATTAACGGCTGATACGCCGATGCGGGACCGAACAACATCGCGATACCGTGGCGGGCCCTTCGCAACAAATGTTGTGTACTGGACGCGGCCGGGCCATAAAAATATCCCATTCGCAAAACGATTCCGCGTTTACCGGCGCGGGCGAACCGTTCCACCTCGGCTTCCGCCTTTAGAGATGATTGAAGACGGGGTGACGGTTCGACGGTGCAAGTAGCATCCAGCCAATTGGGGCCGCGGTCGGGATAGACAAAGGCAATACTCGGATACACGATGGTCGACACGGAAGCCTCCATGGCGACATCGACAATATTCGTTGTACCTTCGATCCGTATCCGATCGTTCTCACGCCATGCTTCGCGGCGTTTCGCTCCCCGTCCAGTAGGTATATGGGTGGCAAGATGCAACACGGCTTCGCATCCTTTCATAGCCGCGCGTAACGACGATGGATCAAATAAGCTGGCATCCACCGGCCAGGCCCCGGCATCCTGCAACCGCGACCTGTTCATCGAATTTCTGGAAAGCGCCCGTACGTGATGTCCGCCGTCGATCAACAGGCGGGTGACCGTGCTGCCCAACACACCCGTGGCACCTGTGATGAATACTTTCATGTTTAGACAAAACGGACTATTCGCGGACGACGAGATTCAGAATCCGGTTCTTTACGTAAATCTTCTTCCGGATTTCTTTGCCGTCCAGATAGCGCGTAATGGCAGGATCTTTCCTGGCGGCCTCGAGCACAGTTTCTTCCGGCGCTTCGGTTTTGACATTGATCGTGCCGCGCAGTTTGCCATTGATTTGAATGGCGACCGTGACAACGTCTGCGGTCGTATACGCCTCATCCCACTTCGGCCACTTCCGAAAGAAAATCGATGGCCGATGTCCTGTCCGTTCCCACAGCTCCTCCGCAAAATGCGGTGCGAACGGAGCAATTGTTATCAAGAATGCCTCAATAGTTTCCTTATCGGGGGCTTCGGTCATGGATGTGACTGCATTAATAAACTCCATGAACGTACTCACAATGGTATTCATCCTCAGCCCTTCCAACCGCTCCGTCACATTCTTGATGAGCAAATGCCGGTGTGTCGCCATTGCTCTAGAGGGCGAAGGGTTCCACTGCCCATCGTGCATCCATATCCAATGCCAGGCCTTTTTGAGAAAGCTGTGCACTCCCTTGATGCCGTTATCATTCCATTCTGCGTCGAGTTCCGGCGGACCAACGAAAAGCTCATACATGCGGAGAGAATCGCATCCGAATTCGCGGACGAGATCGTCTGGATTAACGACATTGCCCTTGGACTTCGACATTTTCTCGGCTTTGCCGCTTTTGCCGACATACGTGATCATGCCCTGGTTGAATAACCGCAAGAATGGCTCGTCGAAGTTCACTACACCGATGTCGTGCAAAAACATCGTAAAGAAACGCGCATACAACAAATGAAGGATCGCGTGCTCGACTCCGCCGACGTACATGTCAACGGGAACCCACTCCTTACCTTTTTCACTGATGAGTGCGTCCTCAGCGTGGGGAGAAGGATAGCGAAGGAAATACCACGACGAGCCAGCCCATTGCGGCATCGTGTCTGTCTCCCGCTTCGCGGGCCCACCGCAGTTTGGACAACGTGTGTTGACCCAATCGTGAATTGCAGCCAATGGTGATTCGCCGGTGCCGGTAGGCTGATATCGTTCGACCTCTGGCAAGCGGACCGGCAAGTCATCGTCCGGCACAGGAACTAACCCACAATTGATTGAGCAATGCACAATCGGTATGGGCTCGCCCCAATAGCGCTGCCTTGAAAACACCCAGTCACGCAGCTTGTAATTCACCGTGCCTCGACCGAGCGACTGCTTTTCCAACCACTTCACGATGTTTTTTCGGCCCTCCGAGGACGATTGCCCGTTGAACCGGCCCGAGTTGATCATGGTGCCTTCGCCAACGAACGGCTGGCCGCTAACCTTCTCGGGGGCGGAGATCACCTCGCGGATCTCCAGTCCGAACTTTTGCGCGAATTCATAGTCGCGCTCATCGTGCGCGGGAACTGCCATAATTGCGCCCGTTCCATATGCCATTAAAACGTAATCGGCAATCCAAATCGGGATCTTCTCGCCGTTCACCGGATTAACGGCATAAGCACCCGTGAAAACGCCCGTCTTCTCCGTTTTTGCCGCACGGTCGATATCGCGCTCGTTATTTACCTTCTCTACATAAGCATCGATTTCTGCACGCTGTTGTGGTGAAACAAGCTCCTGAACGATCGGATGCTCGGGGGCGATAACCATGTAGGTCGCACCAAACAGCGTATCGGGACGAGTTGTGAAAATCTTCAAAGGACGCTCGGTCCCGTCGGGTGCGATGGCAGTGAAGGTCACCTCAGCGCCTTCAGAGCGGCCGATCCAATTGCCCTGCATGGTCTTGACCTTCTCGGGCCAGTCGAGGCTATCGAGATTGCTAAGTAACCGGTCGGCATACTTCGTTATGCGAAGCATCCACTGGTTGAGCTCCTTCTTTGTTACTTCGGTACCGCAGCGTTCGCAGCGCCCGTTGACAACATCTTCATTTGCGATACCCGTCTTACAACTCGGGCACCAGTTCACCGGCATGAAGGTCTTGTAAGCAAGTCCCGCCTTGAACATCTGCACGAAGATCCATTGCGTCCACTTGTAGTATTCGGGATCGGTTGTGTTAATTTCCCGAGACCAGTCATACATCGCACCGATTTCATGGAGCTGCCGTTTGAAATTCTCGATGTTGCGTTGTGTGCCGATCGCGGGATGGATCCCTTTCTGAATGGCATCGTTTTCGGCGGGCGATCCAAATGCGTCCCAGCCCATTGGATGCAGAACGTTAAAACCCTGCAGCCGTTTATAGCGCGACCAGCAATCCGGCAGAACGTAGCTTCGCCAATGTCCGACGTGCAATCCGGAACCGGAGGGGTAGGGAAACATATCCAGGCAGTAATACTTGGGTTGCGGATCGTCGTCTTTAGCCTCGTGCAAACCGTTCGAAATCCAGTATTCACGCCATTTCGGCTCAATCTGACCAGGGTTGTAACTTTCTCCAGACATGATCCGATGATTATATAATTCCGCGCAATTATAGGTGTGCTCTCGGAACCGGTGAATGTGGAACAGTTAGCCTTGTTCTCCTCAGTCCCAGGTAACGCTGTTGCGGCGTGTATCCATGGCCAGGTTGGCTAGCTTATCGGCCTCTTTGTTGTTTTCGCGGCGGACGTGAGAAATCGAGAAGCGAGGGATCAGGGCGATCCACCTTATAGCGGAGTCATAGAACGAACGGATGTTTTCGTTTTTGACTTGGTATTCGCCGTTGATCTGCTTGACAACGAGTTCGGAGTCCGCAAACACCTGCAGTTCAGTGCAGCCAGAAAAAACGGCGAAACGAAGCGCGGTTAAAAGCGCGGAGTATTCCGCCAGGTTATTTGTTCCGATTCCGACATACTCCGCAATGCGCACGCGCCCTGGAACGTAGACTCCTATCCCCGCCTCGCCTGGATTTCCGCGCGAGCCTCCATCGATGTAAACCTCGAATTTCATGCAACTTCAAAGGGATGGTCGAGATTCTCTGGATCGTAAAGAATGCGTTGGCAGGCATCGCAAGCGATGATCTGGTCGTTCTTGCGTATCTCCTGAAAGACCTGGGGGCGAATTCGAACCTGGCAGATTTCGCAAACTTCGTTACGCGCGGCCGCCACACCGATTCCCCCTCGATGCTTTCGAACGCGTTCGTAACGCGACACCAAATCCGGCGAGACAGCGCTTTGGATTTCTTTCCGTTCTTTCAAGTAAGAATCTAAAGCGCCCAGGTCACGTTTGTTCTCTTCTTCGAGCTGTTTCCGCTCATCGTTGACTCTGGCCTGATCCTCTTTTAAGCGGGCTTCGGCCATTTTGATATCTGTCTGGGCAGTCTCTGCCTCCATCATGAGGTTCAGAATGTCGTCTTCGATTTTGCGGATTGCATTTTGCGCATGTTCGATTTCGTGCTGAAGAGCGCGATACTCGTCGTTCGTCTTCACAGCCATCATCTGATCGCGATATTTGGAGATCTTGGTTTCAATCGCCCCAATTTCACTCTCCAGTTTCTTCCGGCTGCTTTGATTGGTCTTCGCCCTTTCGCGGGCACTTTCCGCCCCGGCCTGGGCCGTCTTGAGTTTTTCGTCCAGAGCCTTTGAGATACCAGGGAATTTGTCGATGCGGGCCCGAAGTTCTTGAATAGAAAGATCGATGGACTGGAGGCGTATCAGGTACTTGAGATCCGAATTCATCTTTTATGAATGGGCCCAGTAGGACTTGAACCTACGACTGCCCGGTTATGAGCCGGGAGCTCTAACCGACTGAGCTATGGGCCCCAGAACGGTAAGTCGAAATGTAGTCGCGGGCTTTAGCCCGCGTTCAAGAGTGGAACGCAGGTTAAAGCCCGCGACTACATTTCAAATTCCGTCTAGAGTGTACCTCAATCGCGACCGGTGCCGTCCAGGAATGCTCGTAAGCGCCGGCTCCGGCTTGGATGCCTCAATTTCCGGAGCGCCTTTGCTTCGATCTGCCGGATGCGTTCACGAGTGACGGCGAAGTTCTGACCTACTTCTTCCAGTGTGTGTTCCGTTCCATCCTCTAGTCCGAACCGCATTTTGATGACGCGCTCCTCCCTGGGCGTGAGAGTGTTCAAAACCTGCTCGGTCATTTCTTTGAGGTTGATGTTGATCACGGCATCGGCTGGCGAAACGACACCGCGATCTTCGATAAAGTCGCCAAGATGCGAATCTTCTTCTTCACCGATCGGTGTTTCCAATGAGATCGGTTCCTGTGCAATCTTCAACACCTTGCGTACTTTGGATACGGGGATGTCCATGCGCTTTGCGATTTCTTCGCTGGTAGGCTCCCGTCCAAGTTCCTGTACCAGGGCGCGCGAAGTCCGGATCAATTTGTTGATCGTTTCGATCATGTGAACAGGAATACGAATTGTTCGCGCTTGGTCGGCAATGGCCCTGGTGATTGCCTGGCGGATCCACCAGGTCGCGTACGTGGAAAACTTATAGCCGCGCCGATACTCGAATTTATCCACAGCCTTCATCAAACCGATATTGCCTTCCTGGATCAGATCGAGAAACTGCAGTCCCCGGTTGGTGTACTTCTTCGCAATGGATACGACGAGGCGCAGGTTGGCCTCGACCAGTTCGCGCTTTGCAACCTCGGCCTGAATCTGGCCGGCCATGATTGTCTGAAGCGTACGCCGCAGCTCAAGAGCGGTGGATCTGGTCTCTTCCTCCATGTCAGAGATTTTGACTTTAACGGCTCGGATGTCCTTCTGTATGGCCTTTCGGTATTCCTTTTTCGTGTGGTCTGCTTTGCGTTCGAGTTTGTTCAGTTCCTGTTCCAACGGCCGCATCTTCTCGACCGTCGACTTCATCAAGCCCATCAATCGAAGCTTTTCGGCATTTGAGAATTCGAGCGAGCGTACGAGTTGGGACAGCCTTACGCGTGAGCGCCCGAGGTTCCATGCGGCACGCCGGTACTGGGGTTTCTTCGACTTGGGGGTCTCGTCGAGCTTCGCGCGGAGCTGATTCACTTTCTTATACATTTTGCCGACGTTATCGATTGCCTCGAGCGTTTCCTGGTGCTTTTCTTCGATCTTGTCGTCGGTCAGCTCCTCATCACTGAATTGCAAAAGGTCCTTGATGATGCTCGGGTCCTTCTTCAGCTGTTCGCCGGTCGAAATAATCTCTCTGACGATGACGGGCGAACGAGAGAGTACTTTCAAGACGGTCAATTGACCTCGTTCGATCCGCTTTGCAATTTCAACTTCGCCATCCCGTGTAAGCAGCGGGACGGTTCCCATTTCGCGAAGGTACATGCGAACGGGGTCGTTGGTCTTTTCGAGCGCTCCGGGCGTGAGGTCCAGTTCGACGCCCTCTTCAGGCTGCTCGCCATCGAACTTCTTTTCTCCAGGAATTTTGTCGAGCGGAGCGAAATTCTGATCATCGGTATCGATGACTTCGATGCCTGCGGTGCCGAAAGCGGAAAAAAGATCATCCAAGTCTTCGGCGGAAGAGCTGATCTCGGGTGGCAAGAGATCACTGACTTCGTCGTAAAGGAGATATCCTTTCTCCTTACCGATATCGATGAGTTTTTGAACACTGTCGTCAAACTTCTCATCGAGGCCGCCCAACTGATCTTCCAGAGCGGACCGCTTGGAACCGGCAGTGGGTTCCTTTTCGATCGTAAATTCTTTCTTATGATTACTCTTATTCATTCCTCTATTCACTAATACGCTGCTCCCTCGTGTTTTCAAGCTTTGAATTCTGCGACGCGGTGCCTTTCGGCAACTATTTCCATGTGTCTTCGAACCAAATCGGCCGGTGCGGGTCCAGATCCATACTGCTTCAGCTCTTGCCGAATCTCCTCTAATTTCTGGACGAGATGGCCGTCATAGAGCTGTTTCACTGAACCAAGGGCCTGGTCGTCGGAAATCGTTCCAAAGGGTTCCAGGACGGCAGCTCGTACTTCCCGTTTGAGCTCTTCATCTTGGACGTTTTCCAGAGCCATTTCGACGCTTCCGGACGGGCATTTAACAAGTTCTTCCAGGACGGGGCGGGACCAGATTCTAGTCCCGAGGTCTCCCTGTAATAGGGGTTCAAGAGCCGGGGCTATTTGTAGGCCTTGCAATAGCGCCTGTATCAACTGCTTTTCAGCGACAGTGAGCCTTCGCTGCACTAGCGGGGTTGAGGCAATCCGGGCTCTGGGACGGACCTCAGGCCCGCGTGGGGCGACCTTCAGCCGGTCGAAAATCACGCTTTCAGGCACTTTGAACGCCTCAGCCACGCTACGAGCCACTTCGAGTTGCTCGACACGGTCCTCAATTTTCGCTACGTGTTGCATGACGTCGTTTACCGCGTTGGCCTTCATAGCCGGCTCATCCAAGTCATACTGTTTCGCGGCTGACGTGATTAGGTACTGCCAGAAATACGGAGCGCCAGCCAGAAGTCGCACATAGGCCTCGCTTCCATGCTTCCGGACGTAATCGTCCGGATCCAGCCCGCCGTCCAGATTCAATATCCGAACCCGAAGGCCCTTCGACAGCAAAAGGTCGATCGAACGGCGCATCGCGTTCTGCCCGGCGGCATCCGGGTCATAATTCATCACGACCTCTGGCACGTGGCGCGCCAAAATTATGACTTGTTGTGACGTAAGCGCCGTTCCGCACGATGCGACGACGTGTTGGATTCCAGCCTGATGCAGGCTGAGGCAGTCAAAGTAGCCCTCCACTACGACCAATCGGCCCGCTTTTTGCGCGACGTCGCGCGCGAAGTGCAACGCATACAAAACCTGCGACTTCGAATAGAGAGGTGACTCTGCCGAATTGAGATATTTGGGCTGCACATCCGGCATTAAAGCCCGACCGCCAAATCCAATAATTTTCCCGCGCTCGTTCCAAATCGGAAACATCAGCCGGCGGCGAAAACGCTCGTAAACCTCGCCACGCTCGTTTTTTACGAACAAACCGCTGCCCACGGGATCCTCCAGGCGGAGTTGGCTCATCAGACCTGCAGCCGGAGCGTAACCAAGCCCAAACCGCTTTGCATAAAGCGGCTCGATTTGGCGCTTCTCAAGGACAGACCGCGCTGGAGCAGCCTCGTCGGAAGAGAGCATCTGTTGGAAATACCCTGCGGCACGCTCGTGGATTTCAAGAAGCTGTTTACGCTGATCCGTTTTCTTATCGTCACGGCCCAAATTGGCCGGAACCGTGATCCCGCACGTCTCGGCAACCAGCTCAACTGCTTCCGGAAAAGGTACCTTTTCGGCCATCATCACAAACGAAAAGACGTCACCGCCAGCCTGACAGCCAAAGCAATGAAAGAACTGCTTGTCCCGATGAACAGTAAAGGACGGTGTCTTCTCGGTGTGAAACGGGCAAAGCCCCTTTAGAGTGTTTCCCGTACCCTTCAAAGAAACGTAACCCGAAACCACTCGTACAATGTCGGAGGAATTGCGAACAGTTTCAGTGAAGTTGTTCATTTAAGGGATGCCGCGGGGTCGAAAAACAGAAATCGGTTAATTTATACGTTTACGAGACGAAATATCAAGTGCGAAGTGCAGAAAACACTAAAGATCTGCCGGTTACACCCTCGTCCCGCATGGCCCACGCAAAGTCTTACGAACGGAACGTCACAACCGTTACTCCGCGGCCGCCTGCCGAGTGTGGTGCCGCTTCAAAGCTGCTCACGTGGGGGTGGTTCGCGAGCAGTTCCGAGATAGCTTGTCGAAGGGCGCCCGTTCCCATTCCGTGAATGATTCGGACTGTGTTCATTTGCGCAAGGAATGCTTCGTCGAGAAATTTGTCGGTAATTTCTACCGCTTCGTCCACCCTGAGCCCAACGAGATTGATTTCGTTGCTATCAAGTTGCTTGTTGGAGATGTTTACTCGGACCCCTGCTGGCAAGTTTAGTACCGTGTTCGCCATTACTTCGAGATCCGCTACGGGTCGACGCAGCTTCATATTCCCGACAATCACTTCGGCTTCGCCATCTCGAACCGCCGCGACCTTCCCGGTCACTGCCAAAGAGAGCACTCGGACGACTTGCCCTTCGGTCAGTTGCGGAGGCTGACGCGGCGTCGTCGGCAGGACCGCCGCGGGATCCGCATGTGTTTCGATTTTGTGCCTTTCCCTCCCAAGCTCCCTTTCGGCATCCGCCTTCGCGTTTGCGAGTTTCTTCTGATATTTCCTTACCGAGTCATCCCGAAGGGATTCCAAATCGCGCTGGGCACGATCCGACATCTCCTGGACGATGCGTTCGAGTTTCTTTTCAAATCGGTCGATCTCTTGTTTATGTTGCCGGGTGAGCTGATCGAGCTCTTTCTGTTTCCAGACATTGAACTCCTGCCGTTCCTGCTCGATACGTTCTTTCTCGTGTTCCAGATCCGCGATTCGACGTCTCAGTTCTTCGATATAGTGAGCGGCTTCCATATCCGTCGAGTCGAGAAACGTGACCGCCCTGGCAAGTACGTCACGTGGCAGCTGCAGGCGCTCGGCGATTTTCAGGCCGCTCGATGCGCCGGACAGTCCGTGAATCAATCGGTAGGTCGGCTCCAACGTGATTTCATTGAATTCCATTGCTGCGTTCGCAACGCCCTCAGTCGTTTCTGCATATAGTTTCAAACGGTTGTAATGGGTCGTGGCGATCGTCAAAGCGCCGGTTTGCCGGAATTGCTCCAAGACGGCTCGAGCGAGTGCTGCTCCTTCCCCTGGTTCCGTGCTGCCGCCAATCTCATCGAGCAGAATAAGGGATTGGGCCGTAGCAGATTCCAGCATGGATCGGATCGCGAGAACATGTGCTGAAAAAGTGCTCAGGTGATTCGTAATTGATTGTTGGTCGCCAATATCCGCAAGGACCCGGTCGAAGATCGGTAAGGCGGCCTCTTCTGCGGGCACTGGGATTCCCGACTGGGCCATCAAAGCAAGCAACCCGGTGGTCTTCAACACAACTGTCTTTCCGCCTGCGTTTGGACCGCTGATCACCAGAATGCGCCGGTTTGTGTCCATGTCCATCGACACCGGTGAGACGACTCCGTTTTCCTTGCGCAGATTGTCCTCGAGCAATGGATGGCGCGCTTTGATCAAACTGAGTAAGGGCCCATGCGAAAATTGCGGTTGAACGCAATCAAACTCCCTCCCGAACCGTGCCTTGGCGAAGATCAGCTCGAGGTATGCGGACGTGGCCCGGCTGGACTCGATGAGACTTGAGCTGGTCTGAATGAGAGCAGTCAATTCAGCGAGAATTCGGGCAATTTCTGCTTGCTCCTCATCCTGCAAGCGCACCAATTCGTTATTCATCTCCAGGACCGCTAACGGTTCCATAAAAACGGTGGCACCGCTGGAGGAACTGCCATGCACGATACCTTCGACGCTCCGTTTTTGCTCAGCGCGGACTGGAATGACAAACCGGCCATTGCGGATCGTGACAAGATGTTCCTGAAGCTGATAGGAATATGCAGGACTCCTCAGAATGGATTCCAGCTTCTCAGTCAAGCGAGACCGGGCCGCGGCAAGAGCCTTTCGGATGCGGCGCAATTCCGGGCTGTAATTCTCGTCGACTTCGCCATTCCGAATAGCCCGGCCAAGATGTTTGATGAGCTCACGCAGATCCGGCAGCCTTTGGGCCGTTTGCGCCAGCCTGGGAAAGTTTTCTCGCTCCTCACGCCAGCGTGTGCGGAGCCCTTCCGCGTGCCAAAGGAACGACTGGACAGCTTCAATCTCGGCGATTTCCAACACCGAACCCAAAATTGCGAGCTTTTCGAGAGACTGAGGAAGCAGGGCAACGTCGTTGAAAGGAACGCGATGTTCCCGGAGATACCGCATCGCCTCTGCAGTAATCGTGTGCTCGGCCCCGAGCCGTTCTCCGTCAACGATCGGTACCAATTCATCCAACACCCGACGGGCATCCGCCGTGGACATGTATCGGCCTACCAGCTGTTTTAGCTGAGAGTATTCGAGACCTTCGAGCGAGAAGTCCATTGGAGGTTATTGTCTGTTGATGAGACTCGCCACCACAGCGGCTCCGAATCCGTTGTCGATATTCACAACTGTGACGTTCGATGCACAACTGTTGAGCATGCCCAACAGCGCCGCCACACCGTTGAAGCTGGCGCCATACCCTACGCTGGTGGGGACGGCGATAACTGGAACGGAAACTAAACCGCCCACAACGCTCGGAAGGGCCCCTTCCATCCCAGCTGCGACAATCACGACGCGGGCTTTCGCCAACCGGTCGCGCCGGTCCAGCAACCGATGCAACCCCGCAACTCCGACGTCGTAGAGGGAATCCACGTGATTGCCCATGACTCGCAACGTGACGACGGCTTCCTCCGCCACCGGCATATCCGAGGTTCCAGCCGAGATAACCATGACCGTGCCTTTTCCGCGAATCGTCGCATCCTTCACTACAGATATGGCACGTCCCTCTTCGTGAAACTCAGCTTCGGTTGCAATCTCTTTCACTCGTTCAAAATGCGCCTTCGTCGTGCGTGTGACGAGGATATTGTGATCCTGCTTGTACATCGATTCCACAATCCGCGCTACCTGTTCCACCGTCTTGCCGCCGCCAAACACGACTTCCGGAAAGCCTTGGCGCAAGCTGCGATGGTGATCGACATTAGCGAAGCCAAGGTCCTCGAACGGCAGCGAACGCAGTCGATGCAATGCATCATCGGCAGAAAGCACACCGCTTTTGAATGCTTCAAGAATCTTGCGGATCTGATCTTCGGTCATGTTGATATCATCCGGAACACAACGTTTTAATAACGCGACGTCAGTTCCCGATAACATTCTAACGGACGGAGGGGTCTGTCGAGAGGTTCGTGGAACAGCGCTTGAATCTCCTTTTTGGAGATCTTTGATTTCAAGTACGCGAGGTACAGCCTCCTGCCGAGAGCGTAACCCAACAATTGACTCAGCATTCGCAGGCTTTTCTGTGTTCCAGCTCTGGCTTCAAGAGCGGATATCAAAGCCGTAAAATGCTGCGCTCCAGCTCGTTTTTCAGGATGAACGAGGAACTCGATCGTTTGCGTCAGTTGCTCATCTCGGCCGATGTGAGCGAGGACACGGTCGGCTAGTGTTTCGATACCATCACGTGACGAATCCAATAACCTCGAACAGAAGTAACCTAGACCGCTCTCAATGACGTGCACAAAGAATTCATCGTGTGCTGCCCGTTCAATGGGCTTTTCCAGCTCGCCCCGGCATGCCTGATGGATTCGCCGGGCAAACTCCTCCGCGGCAACACTAACCTGAAACGTATCTAGAGTCGGCATATGGCTAACAACGGATTCCTTCTTCTTCATGGCCAGAAAATCGACGATGACTTCCATCAGTGTCTGGGCCAGCAGGGTCCAATCGCCGGACGAATCTTCTTCGATGCATTTGTGCAGATATTGCCGGAATGACTCATATTTCTCGATTGGAGTCGCATTAAATACGCAGTAGCAATGCGGGCGAATGCGCACTGCGCGAGCATCACCTCTGCCGCTCTCATGCAGCTTCCAATAAAGCGCGTCGAGGTTCTGGAGAATGACGGCTTCCTTCAAGGAAATGCGTTTACGTTCCAAAATCCGACGGACCCGCCCAGGCAGATGATTAGGCGCCAAGTGAGATTCACCGAAAACGACCAGCAGCTTTCGCTGCGGATTCGCTTCCATTAGCCGTGCGATACGGCGCGCGACACCCATATCTCGGCGGCCGATGCTGCGCATATCATTCCGAGGATGACAATCGGCAGCGTAGACGGGAATACCCAATTGTCGAGCAGCATCGAAGATCGCCTTGTAGCCCGCCCAATCGCACCCCCACTCTTCGTAATAGCGAATCCGATCGAGGAATTCCTGTTCTGAAATCCTCCCGCACATCCACTGGTTCAGAATTTCCTGGTTGTGGGCGAATACAGGCTCGACTGCGATCGCAAAGTCGGTCTCAAGAGCTGCAAGCCCTTTCATTACGTCGACCACATACATTTGACTGGTCTTGAGTGCGTGATAATCACCGATCCAAATGAGGTTTGCCGCAAGTGCGTCCGTAAGGATGTCATTCAGCTCACAGGTGGAATCGAATTTCCGGAATTCCTCATTAAACTCTTGAATATATTTGCGGGTAGGCGAGGGGTGAATCTCTCCGATGTCCGTCTGGATGCGGCGGACGGCTTCTCGCTGTAATGCTGTAACCTCCCTAAGTCTTTGCTTTGAGTAGGTCATAGTGAGTTAGACTACGTACTGCGAATATGGGGAGCTAACCCTTGCTCTTACACAAGTTACGAATAACCCTCGGAATGATCAAGTTCGAGCACACCGTATTCGCTTTACCCTTTGCACTTATAGGGGCATTGTTGGCGCGAAGAGGTTTACCGACGGTCTGGCAGACGGGTTGGATCATAGCCGCGATGGTCGGAGGCCGCAGCGCAGCCATGACTTTCAATCGGATAGCCGACCTGCGCTACGACAGACTGAACCCCCGGACGAGTGCCCGCGCACTACCACTTGGGAGCCTCTCGCTACACTTTGCAGTGGTTTTCACGATAATCATGTCGGGGCTCTTTATCCTTTCCGCCTGGCAGCTCAATCTACTATGTTTCTATTTGTCATTCCCGACACTGGCAATCCTGCTTTCTTATTCGTACACTAAGAGATTCACAACGCTCAGCCATATCGTGTTGGGTTTTGCGATAGGCTGCGCTCCCCTTGCTGCATGGCTGGCAATTCGTGGGCAGTTTGCGTGGGCACCTGTTCTGCTCAGTGCTGCAGTCATGTTTTGGGTTGCAGGATTCGACCTGATTTACGCGCTGCAAGATATCGAGTTCGATACAAAAGCTAGGCTATTCTCTTTGCCGTCGAAAATTGGAGTCGCGCCAACATTAAGGATTTCGATATTGTTCCATGCAGCGACTGTAATCCTTCTGATCGCAACGGCGCGGTCGACCGATCTGGGTTGGATGGCTTATACAGGCATCGCAATCGTCGCCGTAATTCTGTTTTGGGAACATCGGCTTGTAAGGCCCGACGATCTCAGCCGGGTGAACGTGGCGTTCTTTAATCTGAACGGGTATATCAGCATTCTTTTACTTCTGACATTCGCCGGAGACATCTTACTAACGTGAACACCTCAAGTTTGATGCTCAGTCTTATTCTCCCGCCGGAGCGAACACGTTTCTATCAGCTTCCAGTCATCGATCACTGGAACCGTCTTTATCAAATCACGGCGTTCGATGTTTTCATTCTCATTCCTTATTTAGTCATCCTCACTATCTTGGCTGTCTACGGCATCCACCGATACCACCTGGTCTATCTCTATTTGAAAAACAAGCACAAGATCGCACGACCGAAGGGCGTTCTTGAAGTGAAACCGCGAGTCACGGTTCAACTTCCCATTTACAACGAACTGTATGTTGTCGAGCGGCTCATTGAAGCCGCTTGTGCGATTCGGTATCCGCGCGAACTACTCGAAATCCAAGTTCTGGATGACTCGACGGACGGTACTGCTGAAGTTGCCTCGGCATGCGTCGAGAAACACAGACAGTTGGGTTTTCAAATTCAACATATTCACCGGGCTAACCGTCACGGGTTCAAAGCCGGCGCCCTGGAGAATGGGTTGAAGTTCGCAACGGGTGAACTGATTGCGATCTTTGACGCCGATTTCATTCCGGCGCCGAATTTCCTGGAAGATGTTGTGGACTATTTCAGCGACACCGAAGTGGGAATGGTTCAAGTCCGCTGGGGACATATTAATCGGGAATACTCACTGTTAACCCAAGTCGAGTCCGTCATTCTCGATGGTCACTTCGTTATCGAACATGGTGGCCGTCACCTCTCGGGCCGTTTCTTCAATTTCAATGGCACGGCCGGCATTTGGCGCCGCACCGCCATAGAAATGGCCGGTGGCTGGCAACACGACACGCTCACAGAAGATACCGACCTTAGTTATCGCGCTCAATTGGCGGGTTGGAAGTTCCTATATTTGCCGCACATCGTATGTCCCGCCGAGCTTCCCGTAGAAATGAATTCTTTCAAGAGCCAACAGGCTCGCTGGGCGAAAGGTCTGATGCAGACAGGTATCAAGCTCCTTCCGCGAATATTACTGAGTAAGCTGCCATGGCGGATCAAACTGGAGGCTTTTTTTCATCTCACGGCAAACATCTCATACCCGTTGATGATCGTGCTGTCATTCTTGCTTCTGCCGGCGATGATCGTGAGATTCAACCAGGGGTGGTTCCAGATGCTGTACGTCGATCTCCCGCTCTGGCTTGCATCGACTGCTTCGGTTTCAACGTTCTACCTCATCTCACAGAAGGAGCTTTATCCGGACTGGCGAATGCGGCTTAAATACCTGCCATTCCTGATGTCTGTCGGAATTGGACTATCGGTCAGTAATTCAAAGGCCGTTGTGGAAGCCTTGCTTGGTATCAAGAGCACGTTCAAGAGAACGCCTAAATACCGTATTGAAAGTAAGAAGGATCGCTGGGCGACGAAGAAGTATTTGCGCAGGACCGGTGTCATCCCGATTCTCGAACTGAGTCTGGGCGCATACTTCGGGCTGGTCGTATTCTATGCGTTCATCAATCAAAACTATCCGACGATTCCCTTCCTTATGCTGTTTGTTATCGGATTTACGTACATGGGGCTCATGTCAATCGTGCACATGACGCTACACCGGTGGTTAAGAGGACTGTAACAACAAGGCAACGGATTTACGGAGTTCCTGTCTGGCTCTGCCTGATTGTCTTTGCGACACTCGCCTTCGGCATCGAAAAGGAACCATTACAGGAGTACCGCGCGCGCCGCGAACGACTCGCACAACGGATCAAGGGCAACGTGCTGGTGTTGCGGGCCGCTCCCGAACAAGAACTGGTCGAATATCAGCAGGAAAAGAACTTCTACTACCTCACCGGCTTCGACGAGCCCAATGCGATCCTGCTCCTCGATGCATCCAGTGAGCCGTCTCAAGAATTCCTGTTTCTTCCGGAGCGTAAGCCCGCGCAAGAGCGATGGACTGGACCGAAACTGGGGCCGGGTGCCGACGCGGAAAAGGCAACGGGATTTGCGAAAGTCCTCTCAACTTCTCAGTTCGATGCAGTACTGAAAACAGCCTCAGACCGGGCGAAATCCGTATATGGTTTGGCAGATGTCGAAAAGGACATCGCATATCTGCGCCAGGTTAAATCGCCAACCGAGATTGCGCTTCTGGAGAAAGCAATTCAAATCACGATGAAAGCGCAGCAGGCCGCGGCGAAGACCCTGGCACCTGGTGTGATGGAATACCAAGTCGAGGCGGCGCTCGAATATGAATTCCGGAGCAACGGCGCGGAACGGCCGGGATTCCCGTCGATCGTCGGATCAGGACCCTACTCAACCATTCTGCATTACGAGAAAAATGAGCGGCGCATTCAAGCCGGCGATGTAGTTGTCGTGGACATCGGTGCGGAATACAGCGGCTATAGCGCGGACGTCACACGGACCTACCCAAGTTCCGGCAAATTCTCAACCCGGCAACGCGAACTGTACCAGATCGTCCTGGACGCACAAAAGGCCGCTATCGCCAAGGTCAAGCCCGGTGTGAAAATCAGCGATCTCCATCAAGCTGCGATGGGACATATACGTTCCAAAGGCTACGAAAAGTTTTTCATTCACGGCACCAGCCATCACATCGGCCTGGAGGTTCATGATGTGGGCGAAACCTCCCGGCCTCTCGAGCCGAACATGGTGATTACCGTCGAACCCGGCATTTATATTCCGGAGGAAGAAATCGGCATCCGCATCGAGGATGACGTGCTCGTAACCCCAACGGGTTATCGTGTACTTTCAACATCTCCCAAGGAAATTGCCGAGATCGAGACGCTGGTTCGGCACTAGCCGCTTTCCCTGAACCTGCCCGGTGCGTTAGAATTTCCGTTTTCACTAATAAACAGGAGCGTCTCTGTAATGATTCAAGCCACACAACTTCGCCGCGGAAACACGATCCTCCTGAACGGCGAGCTTTATCAGGTTGTCGATTACCAGCACATCACACCCGGCAACTGGCGGGGGATGGTTCAGACGAAGTTACGCAAACTGAGCACGGGATCAATCATGGATCATCGGTTCCGGTCGGAAGATCGTGTTGAACGAGCGATCCTGGACGAGCGCGAGATGGAATATCTGTACAAGGACGGGACCGATCATTACTTCATGGATACCGAGAACTACGAGCAGATTCACTTCAACGAGGATCTGTTAGGCGACGCGGTGAACTATCTGGTTGCGAACTCCAAAATCAAAGTTGAGTTCTATGAGGGCAAACCGCTTGGCGTGGAGTTGCCGGCAACGATCGACCTGCGCGTCGTGGAAACGGAGCCGGGAATGCCATCGGCAACCGTAAGCAATGTCCTGAAGCCGGCAAAACTGGAAACAGGACTCGTCGTAGGCGTTCCCCACTTTGTCCAGCAAGGCGAGCTTATTCGCGTCGATACCACCGAAGGTAAATACTTGGAACGGGTGCGAGGATAACCACAAAAAGTCGCTACATCTCTAGGATTCTCAAAAGTGTTTCTTCCTCTTCAGGAAAGACGGTTCGCAAATCCAGCACGACCTTGCCCTGATCGATCCTGACAATCACAGGCGGATCCGCGCTGCGTAGACGACGTTCCAACTCCGTATCGGATAAATGCGGGAAGTTCAATCGGACTCCCCAGGAAAGAAGCTGCGTCTCGGGAGCGGAACCGCCTCCGACGAGCGACTTCATTGCAATCGGCTCTGCGCGCGCCCCCGCGCGTCTGGAAAACGCCTCTGCCCGAAGCCTCAACTCTTGCTCAGTTGCATTTAGCATTTTCCACGCCGGGATCCCATCTCGTCCTCCGCGCAGGTAAGCCTGCAGAACGTACTCGAGGACTGCGATAGTAAGTTTGTCCACTCGCAAAGCCCGGAATAACGGATTCTGCCGGATCTTTTCGATATAGAGCTTCTTACCTGCGATGATGCCGGCCTGAGGTCCGCCCAACAGTTTGTCTCCGCTGAACGAAATAATATCGACTCCGGCTCGAATGCTGTCGGCGGCGCACGGCTCGCCTTCGACAACCTTCAATTCCCTCACAGTGAGGCATCCACTGCCCAAATCTTCAAACGTCGCGATATTGCGGCGGCGGCCCAATTCTATGAACTCACTGAGTGTGGGGCGTTGAGTGAAGCCAACCATGCGAAAATTGCTTGGATGTACTCGTAGCAAGAGGCGGGTGTGATCCGTGATGGCTCGCTCGTAGTCCTTGATGCGGGTGCGATTGGTCGATCCGACTTCCCGCAAAAGCGCTCCGCTCCGTGCCATGATCTCTGGTATCCGGAACGATTCCCCGATTTCGACCTGCTCACCGCGCGAAGCAACAACTTCGCCGCCTTGACCCAGGGTATTCAGCACGAGAAGCACTGCGGCGGCATTGTTGTTGACAATCACCGACGCTTCGCACCCAAGCAGCTGCCTAAGCGTTTGATCGACGTGGCTGTCCCGTTTTCCTCGCTCACCGCGGTCGATATCGAACTCAAGATTGGAGTAGCCGGTACAGACTTCGCGAACATGCTCGATAGCACCTTGCGGCAGGGGAGCCCGGCCAAGATTCGTATGAAGAATCACGCCGGAAGCATTGATCACGCGCCGTAACGACAGCCTCAGGCAACGACTGATGTTGCTGGCAATTTGCGCCGCAATTCGTGCCGTAATCTCCTTCCGCGAAGGAGATTCCGTGGATTTCTCCAGGTCGCGCCGCACCTCTGAAAACACTTCATCCACAATGAATGCCACAAATGGCTGCTTCAGGATGTCTCGAAAGGGTTCGAGCTCGACAGAACGCAGGACATCATTGACTGGAGGAATTTGCCTGAGGGCTTTCATGTATCAACAGTCCGGCTATTTCAGCACAGGCGTCTTTGATTTACAATTGCCGGGCAATGGTGACATCACGGATCGCCAGATTTCTCTTGTTCGCGCTGGTACTGCTTCCCTCTGAGCTCGTTGCATGGCCTTCACCCGCCCTGACGAAAATCCTTCGCGATGCAGAACGGCCTCTCCCCCAAAGTCTGAGTACGCTCTTAAAAGATTTCGATAAGGTCCTTTCGCAGCCGTGTAACCAGCTCAGCGTGGAACAAGCGGCCCAAGCAGCGATCGCCGAATTGAAGAAAAAAAGCGGTGACCTTGCCGCGTCCGTTGCGGCAATGCGGGATGCGGGATGCGCCACCGCGGCATTGAACGATCCGCACTTGGACAGCCTTGTCGCTGCGCAAGTGAACCGGTTCGAGGTCGTTTTCTACGGCTATCACGACATGATTCGCGCCGGCGACCTGCCGGGATTTCTGAACGTCCGCAGCGAAGAGCGCGATCGGCTTTTCCGCAGGCTGCGCCGGTCTTCGGAATTACCTGATCTTTATCAGGCAATCGAAACGTCGCCCGTATTTGGAATTGCCTCCATCGCTTTTTCGCACGCCGTTACCGATGTCGCGAATGTTTGGTTCCATATTTGGAAAGCTGCTGACGGCGACATCAAATAAGCAGCGGATTCGGAGCGTATTTTGAGACGAATCGAGCGCGCGCTGATCAGCGTATTTGATAAAACCGGCGTCGTTGAATTCGCTCGAGCCCTGGCGAGTCTGGACGTCGAAATCGTATCCACGGGCGGCACGTCACGGTTGCTTGCTTCCGAGGGGATCAAAGTTCGTGAGGTCTCGGACCTGACGGGCTTCCCCGAAATCCTCGATGGTCGTGTCAAAACTCTCAATCCTCGTGTGGCAGCGGGTCTGCTGGCAGTCCGGCAGAACGCAGAACACATGGATCAGATTGCCGAGCACCATCTGTCGCTGATCGATCTTGTTTGCGTCAACCTGTACCCGTTTGTTGAAATAATGCGTAAGCCCGGTGTCGAATTCGCAGAAATCATCGAGAACATCGATATCGGCGGACCGGCCATGATTCGTGCAGCAGCAAAAAACTTCCAGGACGTTGCCGTGGTCACATCTCCCGATGACTATGCCTCCGTAGTCGCTGCGTTGAAAGCCGGGCACGGTGTTCTTAGCGAAGAAGTGCTCTTTAGTCTGGCGAAAAAAGCTTTCCTTTGTACCGCCCGGTACGACGGAGAGGTTGCACAATATCTGAGCCGAGTGGGCGGCGAGAGCGCTTTTTCTCCAGCTGTATTCATGAATTTCGAAAAGGTGATGGATCTGAGGTATGGTGAAAATCCGCACCAGCGTGCCGCTTTGTACCGATGGGGTGGACAGTCGGCTTTTGGACTCCCCGCTGCAAGGCAACTACAGGGTAAGGAACTTTCCTACAACAACATCGTCGATATCGAGGCAGCCTGGCAAATCATCCGGGAGTTCGACACTCCGGCCTGCACGATCGTAAAGCACACAAATCCTTGCGGCACCGCAATCGGAAGCTCCCTTTGCGAGGCGTATACCAAAGCCTTCGAAGCTGATCCCGTCTCCGCGTTTGGGTCGATTATTGCTGTTAATCAAATCGTTGATACGGAAACCGCTATCGAACTTGCGAGACTGTTCGTCGAAGCCATCGTTGCGCCGGCATATGAACCAGAGGCGTTGGCTATTTTGGCCGCAAAAAAGAATCTCAGGGTCATGCAGACTCAACGGCAAGAAGCCGAAAAAGATTGGTCGCGATTCGAAATCAAGAGGATTTCAGGTGGAATTTTGCTGCAAGACGTCGACAACGTTCTGCTTGGCCCCGAATCTCGAATTGTGACCAAGCGAAAACCGACAGATGACGAGCATCGGGATCTGCATTTCGCGTGGCGAGTCGCCAAACATGTGAAGTCGAATGCGATCGTCCTTGCAGAAGGCGGCCGCACGGTTGGAATTGGCGCGGGACAAATGAGTCGAGTCGATTCCGTCAAGCTGAGCATCGAAAAGGCGAGACCCACCTCAAATCGCGCGGTGCTAGCCTCCGACGCTTTCTTTCCTTTTCGGGACGGAATTGACGAGGCGGGCAGGGCCGGCATAACCGCGATCATTCAGCCAGGCGGGTCCGTTCGCGACGCCGAGGTCATTCAGGCGGCCGATGAATTTGGAATGTCAATGATTTTCACCGGTTTAAGGCATTTCAAACACTGACCCTAGGGTATAATGACCGGATCGACATCGTAGCCTTAAGAAAGACGAATTATGAAAAAACTCGTACTCGTATTGCTTCTCGTGTTAGCAGCCGCCGGCACCGGCCTCGCTCAAGGCCAAACGAATGCTCGAGCAGAGGCCTACTACCACTTCTCAAAGGCGCGGTTACTGGACGACGAAGGGCAAGCGGGTCTGGCCATTGACGAATTCAAAAAGGCCCTACAACTGGATCCCGATAATTCGCTTATTTATTCGGAAATGGCTGAGAGCTACGTCCGAAATAATCGTCTCCGCGAGGCGACGGATATGGCCAACAAAGCCATCCAAATCGACCCGGATAACATCGAGGCACACAAACTTTTAACCACGGTTTACCTGCAGATCATCGGACGGGCGAATGCACAACAGCCCCCCAGCGCCGAGACGATCAATAGCGCAATTCATGAGTTTGAGGAAATCATCCGGATCGATCCTACGGAACGGCAGTCTTTTCTCATGCTTGGCCGGCTTTATCAGATCAAAGGCGATCGCGATAAAGCCACAGAGATATATAAGAAATTCTTAGGCATCGAGCCCGGATCCGAAGAAGGGGTGACCGCGTTGGCGAAGCTCCACATGGATGCCGGCAACTACAAGGAGGCGTCCGAGCTTCTTGAATCCTTTGTGAAACAGCGACCCGATTCCGACTCCGCTCTTCAAACACTCGGTGAAGCCTATTCGGAACTGCAGGAATACGGCAAAGCCGCTGAAGCGTACCGTCGCGCCAGTGAACTCGATCCGGATGACCTCGAGATCAAGAAAGCCGAGGCACAAGCTTTGTTCTTAGGAGAAAAGATCGACGAGGCAACGAAGCTTTACGAGGAGCTCGCCAAAGCGGAACCTGACGACGGCCTCGCGCTGCTAAGACTTGGCCAGATTTATCGTCGACAAATGAAATATGACCTCGCCCGGCAAAACCTGGGAAAAGCGGCACAGTCCTTTCCCGACAGCATCGAGATTCAATTCAACCTTGTCATGCTGGATCGAGACGAAGGACATCTTGAAGACGCTCTTAAACGGGCAAATGAAATCATCAAGAAAACGGAGAAATCCAACGGGCGCTACAGCGAAGCTGAAAAACAGAACCGTCGAATCTTCCTGATCAACCAAGGAATCCTGCATCAGACTCTTGGCAATTACGACGCAGCCGTTAAAACGTTCCAGGATGTAAAGACCCTGACGAATGAAAAAGACGGCCGTGTCGATGCGCTCATTATCGAGACGTATCGGAATGCCAGGAATCTGGACAAAGCCCTCCAATATGCCGACCAGGCGCTTGCGGAGAGTCCGAACAACCGGCAACTTCAAATGGTACGTGCTGATCTGGTCGCGGAGAGGGGCAAGGTCGACGAAGGCATCAAAGCGCTGCAACAATTGCAAAAGGGTAATCAGGAAGATCTCGACATCCTTTCCTCAATGATCGGCATTTATCAGCGCGCCAAGAAATATGACCAGGCACAGAATGTGCTGAACACCGCATTACAGCGTTTTCCGAACGAAGAACAAGTTTATTTCCTTCAGGGCTCCCTATACGAAAAACAGAAGAAGTTCGACGAAGCGGAAAAAGCCTTCCGAAAAGCGCTCGAACTGCAAAAGGACGATCCTGCCGTCCTGAATTACCTTGGTTACATGTTCGCGGAGCGAGGCATTCATCTCGCCGAAGCTGAAGCCATGGTTGAGAAGGCAGTGCAGACGGACCCTACCAATGGAGCTTATCTCGATAGCCTGGGCTGGGTTTATTTCAAGCAGAACCGTCTCGATCGAGCCGAGGAGTACTTGCGGAAGGCGGTCATTTTCGTAAACAACGATTCGTCGATACACGACCACCTTGGCGATTTGCTATACAAAACCAAGCGATATGACGAGGCGCGAACCGAGTGGAATCGAGCTCTCCAGCTTTCCATGGAGCAGGAAGAGATCGATAAAGTTAAGAAAAAATTGGACGAACTGAAAACCACCAGGGCAGCCAAGAAATAATTTCGAACTTCGCCTTTTCCAAAGCTGTCATTACTAACAGACAAATAAGCGGATGAAGACGGTAGCTGTTCGAGCAGAGGAGATCGATTTCGATGCGGCTGCTCGGGAGCACCGCCCCTTTCTGCTTCAAATTGCGGTGGCTTCGACCCGAAATGTAATCGACGCCGAAGATATCGTTCAAGAAGCGCTCATGCGCGGCTTCCGTGGCATCGAGCGCTTTCGGGGCGATTGCCCTCTGCGAATTTGGTTGTCACGTATCGTCGTGCGTGTAGCGATCAACCATCACCGGAGTCTGGCTAGACGGCTGAAACGATGGGTCTTCTTTGGAGATCTTCAATCCGTCTACGAAGATGGCTCTTCTCAGGAATTCGAAGCCCCCGATCCAGCTGGAGCCTTTGATAAAGAAGTCATGCTGGATATTCGCAAGCATGTCAATCGGCTCCCCTTCGAATTTCGAATGCCGCTCGTCATGCTGGCAGTAGACGGCTTGACGATCCCGGAAATTGCCTCAATCCTCGAAATCCCCGAAGGCACGGTGAAATCGAGAATCTTTTATGCGCGCAAGCGCTTAAAAGAAACTCTCTACAATAAAAGAAGGAAGTGATGCAGGACTGTCAGTGGGTCGAAAACAATCTTGAAGCAATCTTTTGCGAGACCTTGACTCCAGAACTGAATCAGCGAGCCCGGCAACACATCAATGGCTGCGCTTCCTGCCGCCAGGAAGTGGAAGCACTGACTGCTGTCGATTCACTCGTGAGGAGAAACTTTCGGCGCGATCTTCAAACGGCGCAGAGCCCCCGAGTCATGAATCGAACACGCGTCTTAGGCTTGAGCAGTGCCGCACTCGCGACTGTCGCAGTTCTGCTATTTGTGGTCGTGCGAGCATCGCAAAACGACCCCGTCTTGCCCACCGTTCCCTCACTGGGAGCACCTGCGCCCACCGCTTCCGCCGATCTCCCTGCTCCTGTTCCCAATAGTGCACCGAACGATGTGCAGCGTGCCAAACCCACCGCTGCGCCAGACCGCGAATCCCCACCAGTAGCGGGCCTCGCAACGTCTGCATCGGAGAACGGTCCGGATTTCCTCGTCATTGACCCCGCCGGTTATTCCCACACAGTGGACGAATATCGCGGTCATATCGTGGTCATTGGCGTCTGGAGCAACGATCAACCGCAGCCTACAAGTAACTTCGAGCGCCTGTACAAATCGCACGCATCGAATACCAAGATTCGATTCCTCGGAGTTTCCAACGATTCTCAACGCAGGCCGGCAAACACTACATTCCCCGTTGCTTACAACCAGGGTTCGAAGATCTTTGGAGCTCGCGTGGGCGAGTTTGTGTTGCTGAATGAGACTGGAACTATCCAGCTCCGCGGATCACTCACGACCGATTTCGATAGTCTTCGAAGAGCACTGCCAGGAAATTAGCCACAAAAAGCACAAAAGGCACAAAGGAGTTGATCCTCCTTTGTGCCTTTTGTGCTTTTTGTGGCTAATTCTCTAAAACACCACCCTCGCGCTGATCTGTGCTCGACGGGCGTTGGTTCCATCTGGGAAGCCTTGCGACGCGTTTCCTTCACCGACACGGGGCGTCGGTGTCAGAGTGAGGCTGTTCGAGGCACCCGTATTGTACTCTTCAGTGAAGACACCCGTGTCCGAAACGTGGTTGAGAAGATTGAACACCTCGAAATTCACATAGACTTTGACCTGCTCGGTCACGGGAAGAAGCTTGCTAAGCCTCATGTCGATTCGAAAAACCTGATCCACATCCAGATTGGAAAATGGCTGGAACGGAACACGGGGAGTGCCGCCCAATCCATTCAAAGTGGTGTTAAAGGCGTTGCCCGCGAATGGAGACGTGACGACTCTAACCGTCGTCGTCGCAGGGAATGCCGAAGCGATGGTCGTGATTTGCGAGAGCTGCCAATTGTTGATCAAGAATTTGGAAAGTCCGTCGGTTTTGCTTGTGATTTTCGGCTGCAGGATTGTTGTGAATGCCACACGGTGACGCTGGTCTAAGCCTGCCGAACCCTTATCCCCACGATAATCGCCATTAAATGTAGACCGCAGGGTATCAAAGAACAGCGCATTGTTGCCGCCCATGTAGTTTGTATCTTCAATCGCGTGAGACCAGGTATATGCAACCGACCCCTCAACGCCCTTGGCCATGCGTTTTTTCAACTGAACGACAAGACCGCTGTACCAGCTATCGCCGCCATTCTCTACCTGAATTACGCGGCGGTAACGAGTATCGACTCGATTTGCAAGCCGATAGGTCGGAGTCGTGTATGTACCAACCTGGTTACCGTTGGCATCGTTGATTCGATACGTGACTTCGGGACCTAAGGGACCGATGTTGAGGTCTTTATTCGTAAAGAGTCTGATTCCGCGACTCCAAATACCATTCACAGTCAGCGACATGCTGTTCGACAGCTGGCGTTCGATTGCCAGGTCCGCTTGTTGTGTATACGGGTTCCTGAAGTTCGGCGCAGCGAACGTGATGTCCACACTTCCAGTCGGCAGGCCGGTGGCGGTTAAAGGGAGCTTATTGGGGAATACGGGACCGGCAGCTAGATCGGTCGCATTGGTCGACTGCAGAGCTACAGCCGGTTGATACACGCCATTTGCGAGGAAAAGTGTCTGTAGCAGCGCGCCATGGAATCGAGCATAGAAGATCCCATACCCGCCTCTGAGAACAGTCTTGGGGTTCAAAGAGTAGGAGAAACCTAACCGCGGCGCGAAGTTCTTGCCGGGAGAGTTAATCTTTGCCGTTTGCGGATAGTCCGGGTTTGTTACGGTCGGCTGCGGCAACTGCGAATAGTCGTAGCGCACTCCCAAATTCAGTGTCAGCTTCGGTGTCGCTCGGAATTGGTCTTGCGCGAAGAACGCATAGTCTCGAGTCGTGAAATCCA
>Ga0114129_10000624_pt1 | contig 43996 bp, 32 predicted proteins | sample RhiMetdeltSRZDD1_FD_80071 | JGI IMG/M metagenome (GOLD analysis project Ga0114129, IMG submission 80071) | Populus rhizosphere microbial communities from Tennessee, USA - Rhizosphere MetaG P. deltoides SRZDD1 (version 2) (version 2) | ecosystem: Host-associated > Plants > Roots > Rhizosphere >...
AGATGCTCTCAGGACGGCGGCCCTTCGCAGCAAACACGACGAGCGAGACCTTCGCGCGCGTTCTCGAGCACGAACCGGACTGGACCGTGTTGCCCGCCTCCACGCCGGACGCCGCTCGCAAGCTGCTCAAGCGATGTCTCGAGAAAGATCTGTCGCGGCGACTGCGCGACATCGGTGATGCGCGACTGGAGCTGGAGGACGCCCACGCTGCCGCATCGCCCGGGGGCGCCGGCTCGCTCTCGAACAACGCCGGATCGCGCCCTCGCGCGCGGCTCACGTGGCGCACTCTGGCCGTCGTCGTCGCATCGCTCATCGGCGGCAGCGTGGTGGCGGGCGCATGGCTGCTTCAACGCCGGGGGCCCGCGCTTTCGAACCCGATCGAAAACGCGCTGTTCAGCCGCATCACGAACTTCGAGGGAACGGAGCGCAGCGCGGCGGTTTCACGCGACGGCAGATTCGTGGCGTTCCGCTCGGATCGCGACGGCCCTTTCGACGTCTGGCTTACACAAATCGGCACCGGGCAGTTCGTCAACGTCACGAAAGGCATCGATGACGAGTTCTCCACCGAGATCCCCAGCGGCGGGTTCTCGGGAGATGGATCCGGGATTTGGCTCAGTGGGGGCATCGGCCGGCGGCTGCGGATTCTGCCCTTGATGGGCGGTACACCACACCCTTTCCTCCCGGACAACACGGTCTCGGTCGCGTGGTCTCCGGACGGCACCCGCGTGGTGTATCACCTGCAGGATGACGGCGATTCAATGTTCGTTGCGGACCGCACGGGAGCCAACGCGCGTTTGGTATATCGACGCAAGGCAAACGAGCACAATCATTTTCCGATCTGGTCGGTCGATGGGCAGTGGATTTACTTCACGAGTGGGACGCCGGAAACCAAGGAAATGGATATCTGGCGGATTTCTCCTGAGGGTGGATCGCCGGAACGTCTGACCAGGCACAACAGCGATGTCGTGTACCCGACCCCCATTGATTCGACTACGCTCGTCTATGTCGCCGACGACGAGCGTCGCTCGGGTCCAGCGCTCTGGGCGCTGGACGTCGGCCGCAAGCTGACGCGCCGCTTGAGTTTCGGCGTCGAACAGTACATGTCGATTTCCGCGACGGCGGACGGTAGCCGTCTGGTCGCGACGGTGTCCAATCCAAGTGCTACCTTGTGGAGCATCCCCATACTGACCGATCGCCTGGCTGAGGAAGCCGATGTCAAGCCATTGCACCTGCCAACGGCGCAGTCGAAGGCGCCGCGCTTTGGGGCAGGTTCGCTGTTCTATCTGTCGTCGATCGGTGCCGGTGACGGCGTGTGGCGATTCGACGACCCGCAGTCCACGGAGATATGGAAGGGTGCCGACGGCTCGGTGCTCGCTCCGCCCGACGTGTCCCGCGACGGGCAGAAGGTGGCCATCGTCCTTCGCCGGAACGGAAAGCTCCAGTTGCATGTTTTGTCGGCAGAAGGCGGTGAGCTGCGCGCGCTCGCGGACTCCATCGACGTGCGCGGCGCCGCGGCATGGTCACCCGACGGCAAATGGATCGTGGTCCGTGGGAACGAGCACGAGAGCCCGGGACTGTTCAAAGTACCCGCTGATGGCGGCAACCCGATCCGCCTGACGACCGGTGTCGCGCTGAACCCCATCTGGTCGCCCGATGGAAATCTGATCGCGTATGCGGGCCGGAACGTGTCTATCTACACGCCGCTGCTCGGCGTGCGCCCCGATGGCACACCCGTGAAGCTCCCGCCGATCAAGTTTCGGCGTGAGGGGGAGCGCATTCGGTTCACGCCGGACGGCAAAGCTCTGATTTACATGCAGGGTGACCTCCGCGCCCAGGACTTCTGGAGCCTCGATCTGACGACGATGAAAACCCGACCGCTCACGCGCCTGACGCAGCGCGACACGATGCTCACGTTCGATGTGACGCCCGACGGAAAGCAGATCGTGTTCGACCGCCTGCGCGACAATTCCGATATCGTGCTGATCGATCGTCAGAGATCTGCCTCGCGATGATCGGGTGGGCGGCGCAACGATGTGCTCGATGATCAGGAGGCGAGCCTCCAGAACCAGGGCGCGACGGCACGTGGCTGGACATACCAACAATGACAGGTCGGAACCCGTCAATCGAGTCCTCGCGAGCGTGACCAAAAGTTCGCGCTTCAACGCTCGCGCGCTCAACCACGAACCTGAACTGTGGACCGGAAGCGTCGGCTCGATGTTGTAGGCGCCAGGGTTCCGGCGAGGCGGAAGCCACATGGATCCAGGGTGAACCTTCACGTTGACGCGGGGAAGACACAGGGATGACAATGCGCCTGCTGGCCGGGGACACAGGGCAGAGCTGGCCACCGTGAGCGCGAACCTGCGCCCGGAGGAGCACATCATGAAGGACACGACGAACAAAACGAAGAACAAAAGACTCGCGCGTGGCATTACGCGGCGGGAGTTCGTTGGGAGTGCTCTGGCCGCCGGCGTGGTGGCTGGCGCACCGGCGATTCTCCGGGCTCGAAACCTCAATGACAAGCTGGATATCGCCTTCATCGCGTGCGGGGGACGTGCCCTCGCGAGCATCAAAGAGCTCACGATCACGCCCGGGAAGACTGATTCGTCTGAAAGCCGCGACAACGGACCGTCGGCGCCTCACCCCGATGAAAACGTCGTCGTGCTCTGCGATGTCAATCAGCTCGCGATCGATGCAGCCGCCGAACGCTTCCCGAAGGCCAAAACCTTCACCGACCTTCGCAAGGTCTTCGACAATCCGAAAGCGTTCGACGCCGTCGTCGTCTCGACAACCGAACACACACATGCGTTCGCGACGTACCTCGCGCTCACGCACGGCAAACACGTCTACTGCGAGAAGCCGCTGACTTACAACATCTGGGAAGCCCGGCTCATACGCGAGACCGCTGCCGGGTATCCGAAGCTCTCGACCCAGATGGGGAATCAGGGACACGCATCGCCCGCGCGGCGCACGATCAAAGAAATTCTCATGACCGGCGTGATTGGACCAGTGCGCGAGGTTCACGTCTGGGCGGACAGGGCCTGGGGACTCCAGGATGCGGCCTCGGCGGAGAAGTTCGACAAACCACACGGGTTCTACAAGGGCATCCAGATCGTGGATCGCTTCAAGGAGGAGATGCCGATCCCGCCGACCAACCACTTCGATCTCTGGCTCGGCCCGGCGCCGGCGCGCCCGTACCACGAAACGTACTTCCCGGGGCCGCGTTGGTACCGATGGTGGGATTTCGGCAACGGCACGATGAGCGATCTCGGCAGCCACGACAACGACGTGCCGTACACGGTGCTGGACATCGTGCAGCCGCTGACGATCGAGGCGACGTCGCCGAACGTCCCGGTCGCGCACAGGGAGCTCGCGCCCGCGACGATGATGGTGACGTATGAGTTTCCGGCATCGCCATCCGGCGCGCCGCCGGTCACGTTGATCTGGCACCAGGGCGACAGCAAACCGCCGGGCTGGGTTCCGGAATGGGGCAACCGCTCGCAGCTGTTCATCGGCGACAACGGGATGCTGCTCGGCAACGGCAAGCTGCTGCCGGAGGAGAAATTCAAGGACATCCAGAAACCGCCGGAGACACTGCCCCGCTCGCGCGGCCACTGGGTCGAATGGGTCGACTACGCGAAAGGCAACGGCCCGGTGCCCGGTTCGAATTTCCAATACTCTGGCTGGACGACCGAAGCAAATCACCTTGGCAACGTGGCCTACCGCACGGGCAAGAAGATCGAGTGGGACTACAAGGACCTGCGCGCGAAGAACGCGCCCGAGGCGGCTCCATTCATCAAGAGGCCCGAATATCGCAACGGGTGGAACGACATCCTGAAGATGCCGACGTAGGCTGTGAGTTGCCGTGTAGGCGCGGGCTTGAGCCCGCGCCGGCGGCGCCTGATCCACGGCCCTACACCAACCCAAGCAAAGCAGGGGATCAAGCGAGAGGGAATCGATGCTGATGACCCGGCGACAGTTCGTCAAGAGCGCGGGCGTTGCTTCAGCCGCTGTGCCTGCGATCGTTCACGCCCAGACGCCGGTGCAGACGAAGGAGACACTGAACCCGCAGCCCGTTCGAGTCGGGATGACCGATTGGAATCTCGGCCAGCGTGGAGACATCTCGAAGGTCGCGCTCGCGCGCCAGATCGGTCTCGATGGCATCCAGGTCAGCGTGCAGTATCCGACAGATGGCAAGTCACCCACGCTGCGCGATGCGAAGACCCAGGCCGCGTACAAGCGCGCCGCCCTCGAGAACGGTATTCAGATCTGCTCGCTGGCCATCGGCAATCCTGGAAAGCCACGAATGCCGATGCACTCGAGCCCGGCGTTCGCTATTCTGCTGGCCGAGGCCGTCGAGATCGCCTACAACATCGGCACGAACAACATCCTGCTCCCCATTCTCGGCGACAGCCACATCGACATGGCAAATCAGGCGCAGGTCGACGGGTTCGTCGCGATGATGAAGGAAGTGGCGCGCTACGCCGAAAAGTACGAGGTCGTCGTCGGCCTCGAGGACTGGATCTCGGCGCAGGACAACATCAAGATCCTGGATGCGATCGGTTCGGATTGGGTCGCCGTCTACTACGACGCGCACAACATCGTGTCACGCGTGCCGGACGTCTACGCCGAGCCGAAGCTGCTGGGCAAGCGGATCAGCCAGATCCATGTGAAGAACGCGAACGAGCTGCTGTCGACGCCAGGCGGCAAGATGGACTGGCCCCGCATGTCGAAGGAGTTCTACGACATCGGCTATCGAGGATGGTACGTCCTCGAAACCGGCTCGCCGACGAAGGATATCGTCGCGGACACGCGCGCGAACATCGAGTACGTGAAGAAGACGTTCAGGATGCCGCCACCGACCGCGTCCTGAGGCGCATCTCGTTCGGGACAATCCTTCCGGTTCGTTCAATCAATCAGATTCCACAGCTCGCGCATTCTCGATGCGCTCAGCGGGAGTTCTCGATCATCACGAGGCCGGAATCCTGATGATCGACCTGCGTCCAGGCGATCCAGCGGGCGTCCCGATGCTGGTGGCAACGAAGGGTCCGAGCTGAAGTTTCCTCTCAGCTCTCCGGCTGATACCAGTCGGGCGAGGGACCGGCGGCCGCTTCGATCGGGGGCACGAAACTCTGCTCCAGTTCCCGGACAAGCGCTGCCAGGTTCTCGACGATCTTCGTCCAGCGCGCGGCATCGCCAATCGGGTACTGGGCCCCTATCACGGCGGTCGCCGACACAGGCAGTATCAACGTCGCTTTGAAGCCCAGTCCCCAGACGCGAAATATCGCGAGCACGCTATTGCCCCAGGTGCCGACATCCAAATGGAGCTCCAGCGTCAGATTGGATGGCGTCCGTCGGCGCAAGGTGAATGTCCCCGAATCACCACGGCACGTATACCCGATCAGCTTGAACGCGCGTTCCAGCACGGGCTTCTTTGGCCCGGTCGCGACACCTGGCGGCGTGCTCCACGCCTCGCCGGGCGGCGGCAGATCGTGTGGGAGTGCGGCGCGTTCGACGACTTCCCGCAGACGCCCCCGATATTCCGCGACAATGCCCGTGACCGTGCGCACCACGTCGGGATTGACACTCGGAATCGCCGCCCCTGTCGGCAGTCGTACGGGAGCAAAAGCCGTGTCCTTCGCAGCCAACGGTGCCTGGATCGTACGCCTGGCCTTCCCACACGCCGCGAGGACCACCGCGACCGCTGGCGGAGGCGGTGGAAGCTTCTTGTTCGCCGGATCGGCTTTCACCACCGAGCATGCCGAGAGCGACCGCACGCGGCCGTTCACCCACCACTGATCGGTCACCAGTACTCCAGCCATCATCTCTGCCGAGTTCGTCGCTGTTGGAACCAACTCGCCAAATTCCGGCGTATGCAAGTGAATGACGACGCTGTGGAACGGGAAGGACCTCGGAACTCCCGCGGCAATCGCGTGTAGTGTGGCGTAGGGCAGACGCTCGCCGGAAGCAGGGGATACCGGTCCGTTGGAGATGCGCCGCGCACCCGGAATGGCGGGCATGGGCGCGGCGGAGGTGACAAACCGATCCAGCTCCGGATATCGCTTCAGCACGCGGTCGACACTGGAGACCGCACCTCCCACCAATCCGTCAGCAAAGTTGAATCGAATCTCGGGTTCGCCCAGCCCTGAATCCAGGAAGGCCTGGTGGATCCGGTCGATGTTGCCGGCCAGTGGCTCCTTTCTGCTCGCCGCGAAGGTGGTCACGAGTGCTACACGCATATATGTCCTGCTCTGCTCTCCGGAACAAGACCACGTCGAGCGACGGAATTCACCGAGCGGCCGGAGGGGCCCCCATCAGCGACGTCTCGTTGGTGATGTGCTTCGGGTCACTCAAAGATTTCGCGTGGCTTGCAACAGAAGCCCATCACGATGTCATCCAGATCGACGTCCTCGTCACCTCGACTCGTCACGGGTGGTGAAAGCCGACGATGGATCGTGGCGGTCGCTTCATCGGGATCGAGCACGACGACACCGAGCACGCCGTACGTCAGATACTCGTCGATTTTCGCGCGAATATCGGCCGGACGATCGTCCGGGGAGAGCACCTCGGCGGCGAGATCGGGCGGACCGGTCCAGAATCCTCTCAGTCGCCCGGTGGGAAGCCGCTCCTGGCGGACGAAGGCGACATCCGGCGCGCGGACTGTATCGGGGTTGGAGCAAAGTGTGAAGCCGACCATAGACGACCGCCGCGGCAAAGAATCCCGCGAACAGCGCGATGTCGGACAGTCCCGAGAGCAGCAGGCCCGCAGCCCGGTCCATCTGCCACTCGCCGGTTCCAAGATGGTGGAGCGGAGCGGCGAAGCTGACGACGAGGCCCATGAGGAGAACGAGAATGCCGTAAGCAATGCCAAACGTGCCGAGCTTCCTGTGTAGTCTCGTGCGTCCAGTCGAGACGAGAAGCACCTGAGTCAGCAGCAACGCGAGCCACCCGACGAACGTTGCTGCGTGCAGGTGGATCACCCAGGGCAGGTCTGGTGCGACGCCGCGGCGCAGGCGCCCGAAATAGGACGGCCAGAACCCCGCGAACACGATCGCGATCGCGAACAGCGTGACACCGACATAGAACCGGCGGACCGTCGATCGAGTCGAGATCCGGACAGGCTCGAGGGCGCCTGGACCGAGTCGCGCGTGAGTGGTCAACATGCGCTTCTCATTGCCCGCTCCGACGAGCCACTCGCGCGGTGGATTTGCCGGTCGCCCTGCCGCGGCCAACAAATCTACGCTCGAAGGACCCCGCCATCACCACCTACACAGGTAGGAATCGAACAGCGACGCGAGTCAGCCAGCGATCACTGCCCGTTCAACGGAACACGCTGTGCCCCTGCAGAAATGCGAACGCGAGCTCCTGGATCTTGTGCCGCCCCTGTCCCGAAACTGGGTAAATGACGGCCGTTGGGCGCGCAAAGTCGCTCGGCGCGACACCACGCAGACCCGCGGCGACGGCAAGGGCAGCTCTCAGGAAGGCTCTACGTTTCATTGTTTCGCCAGATTCGGGCGGCACCTTCCCCAGTTCCGTGGTCAGCGCTGCGCGCAGGTAGCAATGAGCGACCCTTCTCCGGCCGCCGTTTCACGGAACCGGATGGCTGTCGTTGATGATGATTCCCGCCTACCCCGGTTCGATTGTCAAAGACCTCCGCCGTCACCACCTGCATACGAGGGAATCTAGCGTGCAGCCGGTTCGGGCGGGAAGAGCACCATTGTTCGGCCGGTGATGTCGTCGAATACTTCTAATGTCGCGACGATGTTCTGGCATGGATCCGGAGGCGAGTCAGAGTGCCGCAACTCCAGACCCGCCCGGAACTCCAGGCGTCTGCTGCCGCGTAACACTTCCGCCGCGGGCATGTCGAGAAACGCCGCGTGCCCCGGCATGATACTGACCTCTTTCACAATCTCGCTCCCGCTGCGATTGAGGAGCGTTTGTCCCCCGCTATCCACGAAACCCAGCGTCCCCTGGCAGGGCTCTGACGGGACAATGGGATCCGGCGGCAGAAGGTTTACTGCATTCAATCTCGCCGTCTGCCCAAAAGCGAGGCCAACCATGCCGAAGCGCCCGGGCGGCTCGGGCTGTGGATTGAATGCGCCGAGGACGATGGGCCACGCGACCAGCAACGCGAGGGCGCTAATACCAAGAGCGAGCACTCGATTGCGCATCTGTTGTGACATAAGCCTCCTCCGATCTCTATCAGGAGTCGTGCGCGGTGCAGTAAATCTATGAAGGCGTGTGCGCGGCGTCACCACCTATACAGGTGGGAATCGCCGGCTAACGCGCAACGCCCCTAGCTCGACTTCCAAACGAGACGTCTTCGAGGGAGCGTTCGGATTTGGGAGTTGGATGTTCGGAGTTGTCACTATCACCGGATAACCGCTGGCGCACCACGTGCGCACACTTGCCACTCCACTGGCACTGCATGTTCTGGGTGGGAAAATCCGTCTCGCGCCAGGTGTGCGGCACTGTGAAGATTTCCGCAGCTCGCTCCGCGACAGCTATCGGGACCGCGCAGCCTCCCCAATCGCGAAGACGCTTCGGACCCCGCGCGCGTACATGACACCCCTGGACAGCGCGGGCGTGGCCATCATCAGCTCGCCCATCGGGTTCGTGGCAATTTGGCGGAACTCTCGACCGGCGGAGATGACGATCATCTGGCCGTCCTCATTTGCAACGTAGATCTTCCCGTCGGCAGCAATTGGCGATGCGCTGAAGCCGTTTCCGACTTCCGGCAGGCGCTGGCGATAGATCTCCTCCCCGGTCCTCAAGTCGTAGGCGTCAAAGACGCCGTTGTTCGCGAGCACATAGAGCTGCCCGCGATACCCGACAGGCGTTGGGATGAAGGATCCACGCTGCATGCGACTCCACACGACCCATCCATTGCTCGTCTCGCTATCTTTCAAGCTGACATCGCCACGAGCGCCGGGACGCACGACAAAAAGCGGTCGTTTCGGTCCGAGGCCGGCACCTGCGAACACGAAAAGCCCGTCGGTGAAGATAGGTGTGGGCGCTGGGATCTGGGAGCCGCCTATCAGCCGCCACCGCTCCTCGCCCGTACGCGGATCGTAGCCTCGAATGTAGTTCGCGTTCGTGACCAGCTCCGCCCCCGCCGCGGTGGTGACGACCATCGGCGTGCTCCATGATGGCCGCTCATCCCGCTGCGTCTTCCAGACCAGCTCTCCGGTTTCGAGGGCCAGCGCGGCGACGAACGAGTCGTCTTGCGTGTCGACCTGCAGGATCACGAGGTCGTTCCAGATGACCGGCGAGCTGGCGGGCCCCCATTCGGCCGCAGGAGTCTCGTACGCACCGGCATCGACGCGACCGAGATCGACTTTCCAGAGGAAGTTGCCATCGACCGTATAGGCGTGGACTCCCTGGGAGCCGAACCAGGCGACGACGATGCGGCCGTTTGTGGCGGGGGTTGCGCTGGCGTAGGTGGACTTGATCTGCCGCTTGTCGACTGGCTCGCCCTCATGCACGGTGCGCTCCCACAGGATCCTGCCGTTCCGCCTGTCGAGCGCGTAGAGCATCCAGCGGTGATGCGACCGATCCTCCGACGCGGAACCCTCCCCGTATTGTCCCGGTTTGAACGTTGCGCCGCCGCGACTGCTGATCGCGCTCGTCACGAAAAGATCGTCGCCCCAGACGATGGGGCTCGAGTGCGCGAGGCCTGGAATTGCCGTGCGCCAGAGGACGTGCTCGCCGGTTTCGCCATTCCAGCGGTCCGGCAGGTTCTGCCCGTCAGCCACACCGCTGGCGTGCGGCCCTCGAAAAGACGGCCAGCTTCCGATTGCATCAGTTGCGCGTGGCAGCGCCGGCATCGGTTGCGCCCCGGTGCGCACGATGCGGCGGACGGGAACCGCGTCGGCAGTGCCCGCCGGCCGCCATCGGCTCCGGTCGAAAAGCAATCGTCGCGGGGTGCAGTCATCGGCAACGACGTCGAAACGAACCTGCGCCCCATCTACCTTGTAGAGGTAGCGTGCCGGGGTCTCGCACCCGCGCGTCGAGATGCCGATCTTTTCGAACATATTCGAAGCAGCGTCGTAGCCAACGAACTCGACAATCCCCGACTGCACCCTCCACTGGCCTGAGGCGCGCAGAGTGCCCATTCCTTCGATCGAGCTCTCGATGATGAAGGTGCCGTCAGGACGAAACTGCGCGGTGGATACACGAAACACGAGGGGCCCGGCGGGAAACGGTGAAGCCTGCGCGCGATCCCGCACAGTCGGCGTGCCAACGAGCCAGAGAACAACCAAACAGAGGAATGGCAGGCGCGCGGCGATCATGGCGTGTCCTCCCTGCGATAATGCCAAGGCGTTGCGAAGCATCTACGATTCCCGGGCTGCAGCGCATCCCACAGCGCCAGGAGGGTGCCAAAACTCCAAAGGACTTCATCTCGATCTCGAGCGCGGAAGCAGTTTCGGTCGCACCCGAAGCAGAGTCCACGTGATCAGAACAGAGCTCGTAGCCACGGCGACGATTATCACGAACAGATACCGCGGGAGTTCTGCAAGGCCAGCCTGAAAAACGGACCTCTGCCAGTAGCCCTTGTTCTTCGTCAACACCTGCGTGAAGCGCAGCGGCAGCGCGATGAACCGTGCGGGCCCGAGGCGCCAGATATTACGGCCGGTCACGACGGCCACATTGCCGTGGATTTGCACTTTGAGATCTTCAAACGCCAGGTCGTGAGCTACTTGCTCGCTGGCGGCACGTGACCGCACATCGGCAAGCCATTCACCTCGATTCTGGACCAGACCGAGAATGTCAGTGTGCGTGTAATCATCCGCCACAAGGCGCTCGAGCGTCGGCAGATCGCGGTGTGCCCACGCGTTGCCGATGTCGTGGACGGTCTGAATGACCTCCTGTTTCGTTTCAGCATTCACATCCGGACGCCCCGGTTGATCTGCGACCAACGATACCGACAGGAGCACAGTAGCTGGCGGCGCTCTGAGAAGCGGTCCCCTTCGTGGGCCTTGTGGGTCCGCTGTAAGGGAAAACAGCACGACGGTTGACAAACACATCACGGGAAGAGGCTTCGTTATATTCATCACGGCCTCGTTCGCCTGATAGTGAGAGCCGAGAGTCATGCGTCGCGATCGCTCGTGAGGTACCGGGCAGCCGGACGACGTCTCGGCAGTTTATGGTGCGGATAGAGGCGCGTCACCACCTACACAGGTGGCAACACACTCGCCGGATCAGCGGATGAGACGTTGCCGCAGCGCCTTGGAGACCGCTTCGGACTTCGAATGGACCTGCAGCTTTTCGTAGACGCGCCGCATGTGGAACGAGATGGTGTTGACGCTGACGTGCAGCGCCTCGGCGGCACTCCTGTAGTTGTGGCCGTCGACCAGCAACTTCAGCAGGCGCATCTCATGCGGCGTCAGGTGATAGTCGGCATGCGTCGGAGGACGAATGTCGCGAAAGAGATCGATGACACGCCGTGCTACTTCCGGCGACATCGGCGCCCCGCCCTCCACCGCTTCCCTGATGCTTTCGAGCAGCCGCGCCGGCGCCGTTTTCTTCAGCAGGTAGCCGCACGCGCCAGCGCAGATCGCCTCGAAGATCCGGCCGTCGTCGTCGTAGATCGTGAGCACGAGCACCAGAAGCTCAGGGAAGCGGGTCTTGAGGAGTCGAATGCCCTCGATGCCAGACATGCCGGGCAGGCCGAGGTCCACCAATGCGACTTTCGGCTGTCGACGAGTGATGCCGGCGAGCGCCTCTTCCATCGAGCAGAACGCTCCCGTGCAGCGATACCCTGAGGTACCTGCGATCAACGCCGCCAGGCCCTCGCGGAGGTCGCGCTGATCTTCAATCACGTCCACCGTAATCGGATCCAGGTGCTGCATGGATAAAGCCAACGCAGATATTCAACGTGCTCGATGGATCCATGGGTTCATTGCCCGCTCGCTCGAATACCTTCTTGATCGTCCGATTCTGGTCGATGCGCGCACCGCAATCCACCACCCGTCCACGTAGGAATCTGCAGCTGCCGGTGGTTGAGCTTGTCACCGCCGGACGCCATGGCTAGGATGCGCACGCAAGCCTCTGGTGCTCAATGTTCCACTTCCTCGGTTGGGCGCGTTGTCTGCGTCACCGGAGTTGGTGCATCGCATCGGTTGTCGTTCTCGGCCCGCTGCTGGCGTTTCCCTCCATCGGCCGTGCAGAGCGGCTGCCCGTCAAGAGCTACACGGTAGCAGACGGCTTGGCACACGAGCGCGTTCTGAGGATCGTGCCGGACTCGCGGGGGTTCCTCTGGTTCTGCACGGCTGGCGGCCTGAGCCGCTTTGACGGACGGCAGTTCGTCTCATACGCCGTCGAGGATGGACTGCCGATTCAATCGCTGAACCATCTGCTGGAGAACGCGGACGGCTCCTACTGGATCGCAACGAATGGGGCAGGACTCGTTCGATACGATCCAGCCGCATCTCAGGTGCGCGACGCCGTCGGGTCTGGTGCCAAGTCGCGGTTCGCGGTGTGGTCCATCGATCGAGAGCCGGCGAGCAACCGCGTGAACGTCGTCTACCGAGATAGCTCAGGCCGGCTCTGGATCGGCACAGACGGCGGGCTGTTCGACGCGGAACGCGACGACCCCCGCCCGACCTTCCGGCGCGTTTCACTGAACATCGCGTCGCATCCCGACCGGCTGCTTCAGGTCTGGTCGCTCCTCGAAGACCCGCACGATAAGAGCCTGTGGATTGGAACCTCCGCAGGTCTCATTCGTGCGAGAGACGGTCGCGTGATCCTCCACCACGTCCGCCCATCGCGAGGCTCCGATCAAGTGTGGGCCCTCATGATCGAGCCGGATGGCCGCCTCTGGATCGGTCATGATGCCGGACTGTTCACCGTCGCATCCAAGGAGCGCGACAGGCCGGACGATGAACGTGGGACGGTCTGGGCCGCCCTGTCCGGCCCCTTGTCAACCAAGCGGGTCCAATCCGTGCTGCGATCTTCGGACGGCCATGTCTGGGCCGGAACCGAGGCGGGTCTCCTCGAGTTTGCCAGTGGCCGCGTCAGGGAGTACGGTGCGGCTCACGGGCTCGAAGGGATTTCGTCCTATGGGCTGGCTGAAGACGCTCACGGAAACATCTGGCTGGGCACGCCGGCGGCGGGCGCCGTGCGAATCGCCCGGGGCGGGCTGACGACCTACACGAAGACAGATGGTCTCGCTGACGACGCCGTCGGGATGCTATTCGAGACGCGACGCAGCCAGTTGTGTGCCATCAGTCGCGGCTCTCGTGTCAACCTCTTCGACGGCGAGCGGTTTCAAACCATCGTGCCGAAGCTCCCACGCGACAGCGACGCCGGCGCCGAGTCGTACTACGCGGTGGCCCTCCACGATCACGCGGGCGAATGGTGGATTCCATCTGGCGACACCCTCTATCGCTTTCCGGCCGTCAAGGACGCCGCTTCGCTTTCAACGATTAACCCGCGCGCTGTTTACAGGCTCGGCGAAGGACTGGCGAGCCGAGGGATCTGGAGACTGTATGAAGATTCGCGAGGCAACATCTGGATTGCCAGGAGGGTGCCCTCTTCTGAAGTGCTGATGCGCCTGGAGCCCGTAGCTGGCAGGCTCGATCGCTATGCCGAACGAGACGGGTTGCCTCTCAGTGCCGCAACCACGTTTGCTGAAGATCGATCGGGCAACATCTGGATCGGTTTTTTTGACTCCGGGCTAGCGCGGTATCGCAATGGTCGCTTTCAGACGTTCTCTGCCAGCGATGGCATGCCGCCGGGAGGCATCGCTGCGCTCCATGTCGACCGCGAAGGTCGTCTCTGGTGCGGCAGCGGACACGGGCTCGTTCGGATCGACACTCCGGACGCAGACCGGCCTCGCCTGACGCGTTACTCGACGACGGACGGTCTCGCCGACAACATGGTCGTTACACTTACTGACGACTGGCGTGGCAATTTGTATGTCGGCACACGGCGCGGACTCGATCGGCTGGATCCGCAGTCAGGCAGAATCAGGCATTTCACCACCGCTGATGGTCTGCCGGCGTTAGAGACGCGAGCAGCTTACCGCGATTCTCACGGCGCGCTATGGTTCAGTACGGCGCGCGGCTTGTCGAGGCTGTTGATCCGGCCGGATCCTCCGTCTCTCCCGCTGGTCACGTTTCTTCAGAGTGTCCGGATCGATGGCGCACCGCAGCCGCTGCCGGATGTGGGCGCGGCGGTGGTCGGACCCGTCAAGGCGCCCTCGGCTGCGAGTCGTATCGAGATCGACTTCTTTGCGCTTGCCTTCGAGCCCGGGGCCACTCTCCGGTTTCAATACAAGTTGGACGGGATCGATTCCTGGAGTCCACTCACCGAGGCGCGGAACGTGACCTATCCGCACCTGGCGGCGCGGACGTACCGGTTTCTGGTTCGTGCGGTAAGCAGCGATGGACGCACGAGCCCCACGCCCGCGTCGCTGACCTTCACGATACCGGCGCCACTCTGGGCGCGCTGGTGGTTTCTCACAGCTCTGGCAAGCGTGATGGCCGCCGCAGTTCACGCCGCGTACCGATACCGGATTTCGCGGTTGCTCGAAATCGAACGCATTCGAACCGGTCTTGCGATGGACCTGCATGACGATATCGGCTCGACGCTGTCGCAGGTCGCCGTCCTCAGCGAAGTAGCTCGCGCGCGTGTGCAGGGAGACAGCCGTCTCACAGAGCTGATCGAGCGCATCGCCGAGATCTCGCGTCAACTGGTTGACGCCATGAGCGATCTCGTGTGGGCCACCAACCCGGAGCGCGATTCGGTTCGCGATCTTCAGCAGCGCATGCGGCGCTTCGCGTCCGACACACTTGACGCGCAGAACATCCGACTCCGTTTCGACGCCCCTTCCGACGACCTGAACGTCCGGCTCGATCCGCACGTGCGTCGAGAGGTCTTCCTGATCTTCAAGGAAACGATCAACAACCTCCGCCGCTATACGAATTGCACGCGGGCGGAAATCGAGTTCCAGATCCGGGACTCATCGCTCGTCCTGACGATCGAGGACGACGGCATCGGTGTGGATCCAGCCGCGCGGGACAACGGCCTGGGATTGCGCAGCATGCGCGAACGAGCAGAGCGGCTGTCGGCGGACCTGCGATTCGACTCTGCTCCCGGACGAGGTACCGTCCTGCGCCTCGTCGTGCCTCTCCGGCGCCAACCGTTCGGTCATTCTCGGGCGCGGGCTGACTCGCAAACTCGGGGGGGAGGCCAACTCCCTTGATCGCGCGGCATTGAGACATCCGCCTTTTTGCCAACGAACAGCAGCTCCCCTTCGTCTAAGTTCCCTATCAGGTGCTGCAGGACCGTGTGTGTAGGGCGGGGTCTTCATTCAGACTCCGCGTGGGCGGGCCTGAAGGCCCGCCCCTACGTCCACAAGGAGTGAGCTCGGAGTTAGAACGGAATCGAACCTCGAACCGGGAACCGAGAACCGGGAACCGAGAACCGGGAACCGAGAACCGGGAACCGAGAACTGGGAACCGAGAACTGGGAACCTGGAACTGGGGAACCGGGAACCTGTCCCAGGATGCGTCTGTTCATCATCCTGGTAGTCGAGGGAGGTCGCGTGACCAACGAGATCGCACAGGACGTCCGATATGGATTCCGCACGCTGGCCAGGAGCTACGGGTTCACGACGGTTGCCGTCCTGACGCTCGCGCTCGGCATCGGCGCGAACAGCGCCATCTTCAGCTTCGTCGACGGCGTCCTTCTCAAGCCGCTCCCCTACCCCGATGCCGAGCGAATCCTCCAGGTCTGGGAGAAGCCGCCAGGCGGCGGAAACAACGTCGTCTCGACGGCGAACTTCCTCGATTGGCAGCGGCAGAGCGACGTCTTCGAAACGATGGTCGCCACGAGTGGCGGGTCGATGACGCTCTCCGGCCGGGGGGATCCCCTCATGCTCCGCGTTGGGCGCGTTTCGGCAGGTTACTTCGATGTGTTCGCCATCAAGCCTGCGCTCGGAAGAACGTTCGCTTCCGACGAGGACCAACCCGGCAAGGACAGCGTCGTCGTATTGAGCCACCGGATCTGGATGACACAGTTCGGGGCCGACGTCGGTCTCGTAGGTCGGACGATCGCGCTGGACGGGCGGCCGTTCACGGTGATTGGCGTGATGCCCGAGGGCAGCGCGTTCGACCGCGGGTTCAACAAGATGTGGCGGCCGCTCGCCTTTGCACCGAACGAGCACGCGCGCAACTTCCATTGGCTCGGTGTCATCGCGCGGCTGAAGCCAAGCGTGACGATGGACAAGGCGCGCGCGCAGATGGATGCAATCGGCGCGCGGATTGCGAGCGAGTATCCGGATTCCAACAAGAGCTGGGGCGTCTCGCTCGTCCGCTTCGTCGACGTGGTCGTAGGACAGCAGCTGAGAAGCTCGCTGCTCGTGTTGCTCGCGGCCGTGGGCATGCTGCTGCTCATCGCGTGCGCCAACTTGGCGAACCTGACGCTCGCGCGCGGGACGGCTCGCGAGCGCGAGGTTGCGGTTCGCGCGGCGCTCGGCGCGGGACGCAGCCGCCTGCTCCGTCAGTTCCTGACGGAGAGCGTTCTCCTCGCGACGATCGGCGGCGTCGTCGGCGTGGCGGTGGGCTACGGAATGATGACGTTCCTCAAGTTCATTCTCCCTCCGTTCACGCTGCCAGCAGCCGTTCGAGTCGACATGGATCTGCGAGTGCTTGCGTTCGCTCTCGCATTATCCGTCGCAACCGGTCTCGTGTTCGGTCTGGCGCCCGCGCTCAGCGCGACCAAGCCGGATCTCGCCGGTGCGATGAAGGAAGGCGGACGAGGGGCGAGCGCCGACGGGGCGCGGCGGCGCCTGCGCAGCGCGCTGGTAGTGACCGAAGTCGCACTGGCATTCATCCTGCTCGCGGGCGGCGGTCTCCTCGTCCGCAGCTTCTTCCAGATGATGCGTGTCGAGCTCGGCCTCGATCCGACGAACGTGCTGACGATGCGGCTGCCGATTGCGAACGACCGATTCCCGTCGACGACACAGTTGACCGGGTACGTCCATGACCTCGTGAACCGCGTCCGTCACGTCCCCGGCCTGAGCGGCGCCGCAGCCACGGACACGCTGCCGCTCGAGGGATACAGTAACGGCATGCCGCTCCTGATCGCCGGCCGAGCGGTCGTCGATCGCGCCAATCGGCAGAGTGCCGGCTTCAAGATGGTCCACGCGGAGTACTTCCGAGTGCTTGGCATCCGTATTGTAAAGGGCCGGGGCTTCGCCGATCGGGACGTCAAGGGAGCGCCTCCGGTCATGGTCGTCAACCAGACGTTCGTCCGGCGATTTTTGCCCAACGAGGATCCGATCGGCCAGCACGTGCTGGTGCAAGAGATCGTGACAGGCAGCCCTCAGCTCGGCCCGGAGATCCCGTGGGAGATCGTGGGTGTGATCGCCGACGAGCGCACGAGCTCCCTCGAGGGTACGAATCGGGCCGGCATGTACGTGCCGATGGATCAGAGTCCGACAACGTCCCTCAATCTCGTCGTCCGCGGTCGGGTGGAGGCAGAGACGCTCGGCCGTGCCGTCACGCAAGCGGTCCACGACATCGATCCGAAGCAGGCAGTGACCGACATCCGCACGCTCGAGCAGATCAAGAGCGAGTCGTCTGCAAGCACGCGGCTTCGGACGACGCTGCTCGCGGTGTTCGCGTCGCTTGCGCTCCTCCTGTCGGCCATCGGCATCTACGGTGTGATTTCGTATACGGTCGCACAGCGCACGCATGAAATCGGCGTGCGCGCAGCGCTTGGGGCGAGCGGCGCGAACCTGCTCCGGCTCGTCATGTCCAACGGACTCGTTCTGACGGGTATCGGGCTCGCTGTCGGCGTCGCCGGCGCAGTCGCGCTGACGCGGCTCCTCGGCACGCTGCTGTTCGGCGTCGGCGCACGTGACCCGATCACGCTGACGGTCTCGGCGATCGTCCTCGCGATCGTTGCGATGCTCGCGTGCTACGTTCCCGCTCGACGCGCGGCCAAGCTGGATCCGCTCGCGGCGCTGCGGGAAATGTGAACGTGAAGAGGCTTTGGGCTCACGGCTTTGGGCTGGGCATTCGGTGATTCGTCCGGCAAGGCACCGATCGAAAACTTGTACACTGCGAACGGAGTGAGTTACTGTCACTCCTGAGTTTCGGCAGACTGTGCCCAGAGCCCTGAACCCAGAGCCCTGAGCCGAGGACGGTCACAGCCATGTCATCATTCCTTCAAGACTTCCGCTACGCCCTCCGCACGCTGCGACGAAGCGCGGGACTCACCCTCGTCATCGTCGCCTCGCTCGCGATCGGTATTGGCGCGAACACCGCGATTTTCAGCGTGGTGAACGCGCTCATGCTGAAGCCGCTTCCCTATCCGGATCCCGACCGCCTTGCGGTCTTGTGGCTGCGTTCGCCCGGCATCAACATTCCGCAGGACTGGCCGTCGCCCGGTCAGTACATCGACGTTCGATCCGAGAACCGCTCGTTCGAGGAGATGTCGATCTCGCAGGGACGCAGCGGAACCCTGCTCGGCATGGAACAACCCGAACGCGTCGAGGCGTTGCTCACGTCTTCGAGTCTTTTTCATCTGTTGGGCGCCAAGCCGCTCCACGGACGTCTGCTCCTCCCCGAGGACGATCAACCAGGCAAGCCGCTCGTCGTGGTCCTCAGTCACGGTTTCTGGAAGCGGCTGTTCAACTCGGATCCAAACGTCGTCGGAAAGACCATCACGTTGAACGGCGTAGTTCCGGGTGGCGGTGAAAACAAGAATCAGTTCACGATCGCCGGCGTGCTCCGGCCGGAATTCATGCTGAACGCCGAAGTCATGCTCACCGTCGCGAGCATCACACGGATGGACCTTTTCCTGCCGCTTCAGATGCCTGCGGATTGGGTGAATCGTCGCGGCGACGAGAACTACAACCTCATGGGCCGGTTGAAGCCGGGCGTGACGATGGCCCAAGCCAAGGCGGACGTCAGTGCAATCGCCGCGCGGATTCGCGAGAAGGATAAACGCGACCGCACGTTCACGATAGACGTCGTGCCGCTTCGCGACCAGGTCGTCGGCGACGTGCGGCGAGCGGTGCTGGTCCTCCTTGGATCGGTGACGCTCGTGCTTCTGATCGCGTGCGCCAACGTCGCGAACCTGCTTCTGACCCGCGCCACCGGCCGCCAGAAGGAAGTCGCGATTCGTACGGCGCTCGGCGCGCGCTGGCAGCGGCTCGTGCGGCAGTTGTTGATCGAAAGCGTGCTGCTCGGGCTCCTGGGCGGAGCGGTCGGCCTGCTCATCGCCGAGGCGAGCCTTTACGTCGTCCGCACGGTCAATCCCGGCAACATCCCGCGGCTCGACGTCATCGGCATCGACATCAGCGTGCTTGCCTTCACGTTCGCGGTTTCAATCGTCACCGGTGTGGTGTTCGGGCTTGCGCCGGCCGTACGCGCCGTGAGAGTCGATCTCAACACCGGCCTCAGGGCTGGCGGGCGCGGCGCCCATGCCGACGGCGGCCTCGGCACGTCGAGACAGCGGCTCCGCAGCCTGCTCATCGTCTCCGAAGTCGCGTTCTCGCTGATGCTGCTCATTGGCGCAGGGCTTCTCATCCGCAGCTTCATCCGCCTTCAGAACGTTTCACCGGGATTCAATCCGGACAGCGTGATCTCGATGCGCCTTGGCGCAAGCGGACGGCAGTTCGCCAATCGCGATCTCGCGCTCGAGTACTACCGTCAGCTCGGCGATCGCATCTCGAGTGTGCCGGGCGTGACGGTGCGCGGCGCGGTGTCTTCGCTTCCCTTCACGACTGCCGTTGGCTGGGGGTCGATAAATGTCGAAGGTTTTACTCCGAAGCCCGGACAAGAGCTGCAGGTCGACCAGCGCGCCGCCACGCCCGACTACTTTCGGACGATGGAGATCCCGCTCGTGAAGGGGCGCTACTTCACGGCGTTCGACACCATGCAGAACGCGCAGCCCGTCGTCATCGTCGATGAGAAGTTCGCGCAGCGGTTCTGGCCGAACGAGAATCCAATTGGCAAGCATGTGTGGAGAGATCCGAAGCAGCAGTTGACGATTGTCGGCGTCGTCGGCACCGTGAAGCAGTACGGGCTCGACATCGACGGGCGCATCGTCGTGTACCGCCCCTCGCCAGGACTCCTCTCCTATCACGTCGCGCGCACGTCGACAAATCCGGAGTCGGCCGCCAATGGCGTCGTGCGCGCGATCCACTCGGTCGATCCCACGATTCCCGTCTACGACATCAGGACGATGCGAGACCGCATGAGCGATTCCCTGGCTCGCCAGCGATTCTCCACGATCATGCTGGGCGCGTTCGCGGTGTTTGCTCTGATGCTGGCCGCCGTCGGCGTGTACGGCGTCATGTCGTATCTGGTGACTCAGGGAACGCACGACATCGGCGTGCGCATGGCGCTTGGCGCCCAGCGCAGCAGCATCGTTGGTCTCGTCATCCGCCACGGGCTGGAGCTGACGATTGCCGGCGTCGTGATTGGGATCATCGGCGCGGCTTTGCTGACGCACGTCATGACCAGCCTGCTGTTCGGCGTCAGCGCCACCGATTTCGTCACGTTCTCCGCTGTGCCAGTAGTCCTGACGGCTGTCGCGTCACTGGCCAGCTATCTGCCGGCGCGTCGCGCGACGCACGTGGATCCAGTCGTGGCGCTCAGGGAGGAGTAGACGTTAGCGAGGTTCGGGTTCCCGGTTTTACATTCCGGTTCCTGCTCCAAAGCTCAGTTTCGCTGCGATCGGGATACTCGAGCACTTCGAATCGATTCGGCGTACCGGCGACGAACGTCATCCAGGTGAGACATCGCGGCTACGCGCCAATCTGCCGGACGGTGTTGGGCAACACGAGTACGAGACCCACGCGCACCGCGCGTCAGTTGTCGTAGTACAGATAGAACTCGTGCGGGTGGGGACGGAGACGGATCGGGTCCAGCTCCCGTTCGCGTTTCCACGCGATAAACGTCTGCACCAGGTCGTCCGTGAACACGCCCCCCCGGGTCAGGAACTCGTGATCCTGTTCGAGGGCGTTGATGGCCTCCTCCAAGGATCCCGGAGTCGTGCGGATCCCCTCGCGCTTCATCTCGTCGCGTGTCATCTCGTAGATGTCGCGGTCGAGCGGCGCGCCAGGATCGATCTTGTTCTGGATACCGTCCATCATCGCCATCAGCATGGCCGACCACGCGAGGTACCCGTTCGAGCTCGGATCCGGACACCGGAACTCGAGCCGCTTGGCCTTTGGACTCTTCGAGTACATCGGGATCCTGATCGAGGCGGACCGGTTCCGCGCCGAGATCGCGAGGTTGACCGGCGCCTCGAAGCCCGGCACGAGTCGGCGGTAGGAATTCGTCGTCGGCGCCGCGAACGCGAGGATCGCCGGCGCATGTCTGAGCAGCCCGCCCGCGGCAAAGAGTCCAATCTGGCTCAAACCCGCGTACCCGTCACCGGCAAAGAGCGGCTTGCCGTCCTTCCAGAGCGACGTGTGCGTGTGCATGCCGCTGCCGTTGTCTTCGAAGATCGGCTTCGCCATGAACGTGACGGTCTTTCCATGCCGCTTCGCCACGTTCTTACAGATGTACTTGTACCACATGAACTGATCGCACATCACGAGCAGCGGCTGGAACCTCATGTCGATCTCGCTCTGCCCAGCCGTGGCGACCTCATGATGGTGCGCCTCGACAACGATTCCAATCTTGCGCATTTCGTAGACCATTTCGCCGCGCAGATCGTGGAACGTGTCGGTAGGGCTCACGGGGAAGTACCCGCCCTTGAAGCTCGGTTTGTACCCGAGATTCGGCTCCTCGATGCGTCCTGTGTTCCAGGCGCCTTCCACCGAATCGATCTCGTAGTACCCCTTGTGTTGGTTCTGCTCGTACCGGACCTCGTCGAAGATGAAGAACTCTGGCTCGGGGCCGATGTGGCACGTATCGGCGATGCCGCTCTCGCGCAAATAGGCCTCGGCTTTCCGCGCGACGTGTCGCGGGTCGCGGGTGAAGTCCTGTCTGCTGACCGGATCGACGATGTTCGCAATCACGCTGATCGTCGGTCGCGTGAAGAAGGGATCGAGCCGAGCCGTCCCGGCGTCTGGGACGGCCATCATGTCGGACTCGTGAATGCCCATCCACCCGCGAATCGACGACCCATCGAAGCCCAGGCCCTCGTCGAACGTGTCCTTGTCGAGGTGGTCGATGGGGAACGAACAGTGCTGCCAGCTGCCGAGCATGTCGACGAACTTCAGGTCGACCATCTCGGCTTCGTTCTTCTTGGCATACTTGAAGAAATCGTCGGGTGTCTTTGGGAAGTCTGAGATCGCCATCGTTCCCTCTCTATAAAGCCGTCAGAAACCCTGAACTGGGGAAGGACGAATCAGGCCGTCTTTTTCAGCGGCCTGCTAAAGCTCAGAGCCGTGCCCTCCTAAGTAGAGCGCGAACGCGTACAACGTGTCGCCGCTCGCGACGAGCACGTGCTGGCGCCCGTCGAGCATGTACGTCTCCGGCGCGTTGGAGACGTTTCCGAGACGCGTGTGCCACAGCGGCTTGCCGTTCGCCACGTCGTAGGCGACGAGGTTCCCTCCACCGTCGCCACCGAAGAGCAGTCGCCCGGCTGTCGTCAACAGACCGCCTGAACCGTTGCCGCTCGGATAGGGATGCCGCCACGCAACTTTTCCTGTCCGGTAATCGATCGCGGTCAGCGAGCTTGCCCACGAGCCGACATTGGCCACCGTCTTCCCTCCCAGTCCCATCGAGCCACGGGGATCGGGATCCGTGAGGTACAGGATGTTGAAGCCGTTGTTCTCCTGCACGTAGAAAAAGCCTGTATCGGGTGAATAGGCCGGCGGCGGCCAGTTGGTAACGCCTCCTTCGACGGGAGAGACCAGCGAGCCGGGGATCGTCGCTTGCTTTCCGGGATCGGGCTGCGGCCCCTTCTTCGAGGTCAACCCGGTCGACCAGTTCGTGGTCGTTCCGTACTTGGCGGTGACGATGTGCTCGCCGGTAACGCGATCGACCGTGAAGAAGTATCCGTTGCGCGCCGCGGTCGAAACGACCTTGCGCGGCTTGCCGTCGATGGTACCGTCAATCAGGACGGGGGTCTGCGCGGAGTCCCAGTCGTGCGTGTCGTGCGGCGATGTCTGGAAGTACCACGCCATCTTGCCGGTGCCGACGTTGACGGCGACGAGCGAGCACGTGAACAGATTGTCGCCTTTCCGTGCGACCCCGGTGTAACCCGGCGTCGGATTGCCGGTGCCGAAGATGTAAAGCGTCGTCTCGGGATCGTAGACGCCCGGGATCCAGACCTGCCCGCCGCCATGACGCGCGGCCTCGAGGTTCGGCCATGTCTCGAGGCCCGGATCGCCGGGATTCATCGGCACCGTATAGAACTTCCACTGGAGCTTTCCGGTCTCGGGATCGTATGACTGCAGGAACCCAGGCGCGTCGAGATCGTTGCCAGTGCCCACGAGCACGTGGTTGTCGACGATGATCGGGGCGGGTGTCGAGAAGTACTGCTGTTCGAAGTCTGCGATCTCGACATGCCAGCGCTCCTTTCCCGTCCTGGCGTCGAGCGAGACGAGGTAGTCGTCGGGTGTTTCGAAGAAGAGGTAATTGTTCCAGATTCCCACGCCGCGATTGCCGATGTGCGTGCCCCCTCTAGTTTTCCAGAAGTAGTGCCAGAGCTCGCGTCCGTCGTGGGCGTCGAGGGCCCACACGTTGTCGGGCGCCGTCACGTACAAGACCCCGTTGACCTGTAGAATTGCGCCGGAGATTCTCGGAGCGCCTCCCGCCGCGAACTCGCCGCTACCCTCCCCCCCGACGATGATCTGCGAGGCGCCACCACCTCCGCGTCCGCCAAAGCCACCGAATCCGCCAGCGCCGCCAGACACGCCCGGGCCGGCTGTGAGTCGCGCGACCCACCCGAGCGTCAGGTTCTTGACGGTCGTCTCGTTGATCTGCGTGAGCGCGCTGTACCGCCTGCCTGTGTAGTCGCCCGAGTAGGTAGGCCACGAGTCGGCGAGCGGCTTGCGCAACGAGGCAGGATCGAGCAGCACCTTCTCCTGTCCGACCATCAGCACCGGCGAAAGGATCAACGACGCCGCGAGCACGACTCTGTTGATTGTCATTTCAGGGTCACCAGGTAGGCCGTCACGTCGTGAATGTCCTTGTCGGTGTAGACGGTCAGCAGCTTTCTGTGACCCTCCAGCGGATCGTTGATCTCGACTTTCGGAACCTCACCGTCGCGGCGGAAGCTGCGCTGGGTTCCGTCTGGCTGCGCGAGAGTGACGATGAAATCGTCGATGCGCACGAGACGACCGGAGACCGTCTCGCCCGACGGTTGTGTGACCGTCACCGTGACCTCACGCGGATTCCGCGCCGGCGCGCCCTCGGCAGCTGGCGCAGGGCCGCCGCCTCTCCCACGTCCACCGCCACCGCCGCCGGAGACCCACGTGTTCTGGAGCTGCATCGGATCGGAGAGCCGCGTCGCAACGCCGGCCAGATTGCCGGTCGCGGAATGGCACGAGGCGCACTTCGAGTCGAAGTACGCCTTCCCTGCCGCGGCGTCGCCGACGACGATGTTGAGCGCGACTGCCTCGCTAGGCGGCGGCGCGCCCTGCCCGCGCGATGACGCGGCCACACTGTGTATGAACGCCGCGATCGCCTTGACGTCATCGGGTGGAATATTCATCGGTGGCATCACGGGCATGCCGGGATTCTGACGGCCGTTCTGCACGACCGCAAGAATCAGTTCGCCATCCTGATCGTTGAGCACGAGTTGGGAGCGAAGCAGGTTCGGACCGCCCATGTCGCCGCCTCGCAGGTCGGCGCCGTGGCACGCTCGACACGTCACGCCGTACAGGTTCTTTCCACGCTCGATCTGCGCAGGATCGCCTGGCGGTCGCTGTTGCGCAGGGAATGTCGCCTGACCGCGGCCGCCGCGGCCACCTTGACCCTGGCCCTGCCCCTGACCCTGAGCCGGCGTGCCTGGCGGCACCTGTGGCTGACCCTGCGCAGCCAGGCGCGCGGCGATACATATCAGCACGAGCAACGCTCCAGCAGCGAGACTGCTTCGAGGACGCATCAAGATCACCTCGACGATAGTCGACGACAGAGAGAAACAGTAATGATATGCGAATTCGCTTGGGGGCGACGCAACCAGCGGGACCGGAGCTGAGGCGGTCGGCGTGAGTGCTAGTCGGTTTCATCAGCTACGCTCTAACTTGTAGCCTCTAGCTTCTGTCTCCTGTCTTCAGGCCCGCAGCTTCTTGTAGTTCTCGAGGCACCGCTTGACCATGGTTAGCTGATCGCCGAGCGATTCCTGTTCGATCAGGTAGTACTCGACGCCGCCCGCGGCTTCCGAGGCCTCGAAGATCTTCTTCCAGGGGACGTCTCCTTCTCCAAACGCGACGTTGTAGCCGCGTCCCTCACCGGCGGCCCAGTCCTTGAGGTGCAGGCTCTTGATGCGTCCCGGATTCTTGTTGATCCATGCAACAGGGTCGGCGCCGACTTCGACGCACGTGCCCACGTCGAGCTGCAGCACGACGTCCTTCGGCGTGTACTCGGCGAGGATGTCCATGGGCCGCATCCCTTCCACGGGACGCCACTCGGCCTGGTGATTGTGATACCCGGCCGCCATGCCCAGCGGACGAAGCTTCTCGGCCGCAATCGTCAAGTGGTCGCCGACCGTCCGCCAACCTGCAGCACCATTGACCTTGCCCGCGCTGGCCATGACGATGGTCGTGCTGCCGATGATCTGATTCAGTTCAATTGCCTTCGGCAGCCCCTCGCGCGTGAACGACTGCGGACCGTTGTGCGTCGAACGGCACTTGATGCCGAGGTCGTCGAGCAGCTTGCGCACGTCCGTCGCAGTGTCCGTCGTCCAGTCGTAATAGGGCGAGTAGAACTCGACCACCTGGTATCCGAGCTTCGCGACCGCTGTCACCGTCCCTTTGAGATCCTTCATCAGTTCGGTGCGAACGGAGTACAGCTCGAGGCCGACCGGCACGTTCTTCGATTGACGAAGAAGCGCGGGCGCGAGCGGCAGCGCACCGGCCAGGCTCAGGAAAGTTCGGCGGGAAATCGGTTGGACGCTCATGGTTCAAAATACCTGGAATCAGCACGTCTCGAAACGGCCGACACAATTTACAGCAGATCAGGAGATCAGAATCAGGAAACCTTCTACCGAAAATTCCTGGCCTTCTGATCTCGTGTTTTTGATCCCGACGCTGCATTCTTCAACGGCCCGTTCCCCTCGCAAAAACAATGCTCACGGGGAAAGGCACGTCGACGGTGACGCCGGTCGGCGTCAACTTGCCTGTCTTCTGATCGATCCGAAATTCCACGATGCTGCCCGTCTCCTGATTGGCCGCCAGGAGAAAATCGCCCGAGGGATCGATCGCGAAGTTTCGGGGTGTCTTGCCCTGCGTGGAAACGTGATCGACGGGCTCGAGCGTCCCCTTTGCTGGATCGATCCCGAAGATCGCGATGCTGTCGTGGCCCCGATTCGACGCGTAGACGAATCGCGCGTTCGGATGCACGGCGATCTCGGCCGTGCTGTTCTGACCGCTGAAGCCATTCGGCAGAGTCGACGTCGTTTGTATTTCTTCCATCGTGCCGCGACTCGCGTCGTACCGAAACGCCGTGATCTTCGACGCCAGCTCGTTCAGGACGTATACGAACCGGCTATCAGGACGAAACGCCAGATGGCGCGGACCCGATCCCGCCGAGATCTTTACGAACGGCGGATCGCTTTGAATGAGCCCCTTCGACGCATCGACCTTGTAGGTGAGGACCTGGTCCAGCCCGAGATCGGCGACCAGCACGAACCGGTTGTCCGGGGACGGCGTCGCTTCGTGCGCGTGCGGCCCCGTCTGACGCTGCGGATGCGCGCTCGAGCCCGAGTGCTGAAAGAATGCGGACGCTTCGCCGAGCGAGCCGTCGGCACGCACCGGATAGGCCGCGACGCTGCCGCCGCCGTAGTTCGCGACGAACAGCCACGTCCCTTTCGCGTCCAGGGCGACATGACACGGTCCCGCGCCACGCGACGACACCGTGTTGATCACCTTCAACGTGCCCACGCTCGCATCAATCGCGTACGCGGTCACGCTGCCCGCCGTCTGACCTTCGTATTGCGAAATCTCGTTGGCCGCGAACAGGAACCGCTGGTTGGGATGGATCGCGAGAAAGGACGGGTTCGAGGTTTCCGCAGCGAGGCCGATCGACGTCAGCTTGCCCGTTGGGATCTCGTAGCGGTACGCGTAGATGCCCTTGCTGGGCGGACGAGTATACGTGCCCACGAACATGATCCAGTCGCCTTCGGTCTTGGCACCTTGCGCAAGGTTGGCTGGCGCGGCAACCGTGATCCACAACAGGCCGATCGTCACGATGAGAGTCGACAGTGGATGAGAATGCATGATTACTGGAGATAAAAAGCCCACAACGTGTCGGCGGCGGCCACGACCACATACTGACGGCCGTCGAGCATGTAGGTTTGCGGGCTGTTCGTCAATTGCGCGCCGAGTTGCGCGTGCCACAGGATCTTGCCGTTCGCTGCGTCGAACGCGATGAAGTTTCCCGAAGGATCTCCCGAAAAGACCAGTCCGCCACCCGTCGCCAGCACGCCGGGCTGCTGGCTCGATCCCCAGCCCTGTTGTGCATACGTATGCCGCCACTTCGGCTCGCCGGTCCGATAATCGAGTGCCATCAGCCGCGATTCGAAGAACCCGCCGTGCCACTCCTGACCGCGACCGAGCCCGGTTGGATCGGAAGGATCCGGTGAAAGATAGAAGATGCTGCCCGCGTCGGTCGCATTCACGTAGAGCAGCCCGGTTGCCGGACTGAACGCCTGCGCTGGAAAGTTGACCGCGCCGTCTGACGTCGGGAACACGAGCGTGCCTCCGGGCGAACCCTCCTTCCCAGGGTTCGGCACCAGCACACCGTCCTTTTGCCCCAGGTACGCGTTGCTCATGGCGAACGGTTTGATCACGAGCGGCTTGCCGTTCGTGCGATCGAGCAGGAAAAAGTATCCGTTGCGATTCATCTGTGCGAGCAGCTTGCGCGGCTGACCATCGATCGTGCCGTCGATCAGGATGGGTACTTCCGTCGCATCCCAGTCATGTGTGTCGTGTGGTGAGAACTGGTAGTACCACACCATCTTTCCGGTGTCTGCGCTCAGCGCAACAACCGAGCAGGTGTAGAGGTTCGCACCTTCGCGACTCTTGCCGTTGTACGTCGGGGTCGGCTGCCCCACCGGTACGTAGACGAGATTCAATTCGGGATCGTAGGTCGGAGGCTGCCATGGGGCTCCGGCGCTTCGAGCCGCGACCTCGGGATTGGGCCACGTCTCGATCCCCGTCTCGCCGGGCCCGGGGGTCGTCGCCCACTTCCATTGCGAGGCGCCGGTCTCTGGATCGAGCAGCTCCACGAAGCCCTGTGTGCTCCCGACCGGACTGTCGCCGCCAATGCCGACCAGCACGTGATTGCCGATGACAACGGGCGCCGACGTCGACCAGTTGGTCACCCCCTCGCCCGTGAGCTTCCGGCTCCACCGCTCCTTCCCCGTCATCGCGTCGAGCGAAATCACGGTGTTGTCCGGTGCGACGACGAAAAGCCAGGTGCCCAACATGCCGACGCCGCGATTGCCAATGGCGCCGCGACCTCGCCAGACAAAGTGCCAGCGCTGCTTGCCTGTCCGCGCGTCCACGGCGTAGACCTGATTCGGCGTCGACAGATACAGAATGCCGCTCACCATCAGCGGCATCGCTTTGACGATCGGACCGGCCGAGGGAGCCGATGGCGTCATGCTGCCTCGTCCGAAGCCTTGCTCGAGCGGCGGGCCGCTGATGATCGCGCTGTCCGTGCCGGTCGGCGTCCGGTAAAACCAGGCGAGCGACAGGTTCTTCGCGTTCGACACATTGACCTGGTCGAGCGGGCTGAAATGACGGCCGGTGTAGTCGCCATGGTACGTGGCCCACGCGTCCGTTGGCGGCTTGAGCAACCGCGCCGGATCGAGAGGACCTTGCGCGAAAGATCCCACATTGACGCCAAGCGCCAGAAGGAGCGCGGCCGCTGGTACCCTCGGCATCATTTCAACGTCACCAAATATGCGGTCAGATCGTGCATGGCGGTGTCGGTGAGCGTCTTCATATGATCGATGTGCCACTGGAGGGGATCGATCACTTCGATCTTTGGCACATCGCCTGTGCGGGCAATCGTGCGCCGAACGCCTGCCGGGTCGGTCAGCGTCACGTAGAAGTCGGTAATCCACATCAGCGTCCCGGAGATCCTTTCACCAGAAGGCTGGGTGATGGTCACCGTGCGCTGCGGCTCCCTGGGGTTTGGGGGCGAGTTGAAGGATCGCGGGTAGCCGCCATCGCCGCGCGGCATGACAATCCGTCCCTGGATAGTCGCGACCGGCAGACGTGAGCCAATGCCCTTCAGATCGCCGCCGGCGGAGTGGCACTTCGTGCAGCCAGCGGCGTTGAAGTATCTCTCGCCAGCCCGGGCGTCGCCGACGACGACCGCATCGATCGTCGCGCGGCCGCCGCTCCGCCCGGCAGTCGTCCCAATCGAGTGCAGGTACGCTGCGAGATCACTGACTTCCGACGACGACAGGGCAAACGATGGCATGCGCTGCTCGGGGCGACCGACCTTCAGGAACTCGCCGAGCTGTTTACCGCCTTCATCGCCCAGGACAATCGACGAGCGTGAGAGATCGGTGTTTACCTCCGCGCCGCCACGACCGTCTGCCCCATGACAGGCTGCGCACGTCTGCGCGACGATCTGGCGTCCGCGCGCGATTGCATCGGGGGCGGCGCCTCGTGCCTGCGCCCCGGTGAGAACGGACTCCACCGCCCGCGGTGGTTGCGGCCGCGCTGGACTGTTGAATCCGATTGTCGCCAGCGCAGCGGTCGTGATGACGGGTCCCAGCGTCGTCATACGCGTCGGTATGATACGACGCTACGGCCGGCGATGGCGGTCTGAAGCTGAAGAGGACCGCACCAGCGGTGCGCCCGCGAGCTCGGTCAGCCGAAAGGCGCATCGAGAACGACTATCAGAACGCCGTCAAGCTCGACGCGAAACGGCTGATGCTCGGTCACCGAACCATCAGGCGATCGCCGCTGGCGTGATCCCGAATCTGAAAGCGCAGGAACTCGTGGACGGCGTCGATGCCGGGCGGCGAGCTCGCCACGATCGTGATCCGGGCGCCACGTTCGATGGTGCCGAACCGGTAGACGATCGACCCTCCGGCGGCCTTCATCCCTCCGACGCCAGGCGGCTGCACGGCATGCACGAGCATCGGCGCTTCGAAATTGCCCTGACCGAACATCGTTGCAATGTGACGGAGGTGCGAACGGATCTGCTCGATGGATGCGGCGTCCTCCGGATCGTTCGCGGTCACCTCGATCCGGCCGCCGTTCGTCGTCAGGATGAAGTGATGGGCGGTAATTGCCTGATCGAAACCCATCACACGCTGCCCGCGCTGATCGAGCGCCGTCTTATGGTCGTGAGAGTTCTGGGGTCCGGCAAGGAGAGCCGCTCGCAGCAGAACGAGGCTGACGAGAACGACGAGAGGTCGCACGGGTCGCATGTTGGGCTCCGCGTTGAATGGTGACCTGACGCGTTGACGATCGAACTGATGGCAGGTTCTCGAGCAGGTGCAGCGCTTCTCCAGGCCCGGCGCCCTCGAGCTTTTCATCCCACTCCGCGAGTGCGCGACGCATGGCCGAGCGCAGCGCGCGGAGATTTCTCAGCTGCTCCTCGATCACTTCGAGCTTCTTCGCAGCGGCACTTCGCACTTCGCGGCATGGCGGCATTCCGCGATCGCGCGCACGCAGGAATCCATGCAGCTCGCGCAGAGAGAACCCGAACGCAAGGGCTCGGCGGATCAGCAGCACGCGCTTCACCGCGCTTTCGGGGTAGACGCGAAATCCCCCGCCGTGCGCTGGATATCGACCAGCAGGCCGACACGTTCGTAGTGCCGAATCGTGTCCGGGCTGACGCCCGTGCGTTGCGCGATGTCACTGATGTGTGTGGGCACAGCCGTTCGCCTTTCGAGAGCGTAAACACTGGAATCGTTCGAGAGTCAACTCCGATTGTGCGGCATCTCACCCTGGCTCACAATCCGTGCCCGGAGGCGATCCGCCGCCCCGTGCTGCCGAATTCCGGCCGAGGCACTCGACACGGCGCCGACGGGTTTCGGCAGAACGAGCGTAAACTCCGTCCATGCGAATTCGGTGTCTGGTGGTCGCGGTCGCGTTGCTCCTTGTCGTTGTCGTTCCCGTTCGCTCGCAGTCGACGGCAAGGTCGTCGCTCATCAGGGTCGGCCGTCTTCTCGACGTTCGCGCGGGAACATATCGGGTAGATCAAGGCATCCTGGTCGAAGGAGATCGCATTCGACAGGTCGGCGCGTTCGATGCCATCAAAGCCGGCACACCGAAAGACGCCACGCTTCTCGATCTCGGACGGCTGACGGTGCTCCCCGGCTTGATTGACTGCCACGCGCACCTGCTGGATGGGATGGATCCGGAAAATGGCCCGGGCGACAATCTGGTCCTCACAATCGTGACGGAACCGCCGACGAAGCGTGCGCTGCGAGGCGCGGCGATGGCGCGCGAAGTGCTCGACGGTGGCTTCACCACGGTTCGAAACGTCGGCCACTCGGGGGTCGATGGAGATGTGTCGCTGCGCGACGCGATTCGCAGCGGATGGATCCCTGGTCCCCGGATCGCGGCAACGGCGCGCAAGATTGCGCCTCACGGCGGGCAGGCGCTGAGAGTCCAGACAGGACTCGCGACGGCAATCCTCGATCAGGAGTTCCTGACCGCCAGCAACCCCGACGAAGGACGCCGTGCGGTTCTGGAGAATCTGCGGATCGGTGCGGATGTGATCAAAGTCGTCGCCGACGATTGGCCGCGCGTCATCGGCGAGGACACGCTCAAGGCGATCGTCGACGAAGCACACCGCGTTTCGGTGAGAGTGGCCGTGCACGCAACAACGAAGCTCGGCATCCAGACTGCGATCGCGGCCGGCGTCGACTCGATCGAGCATGGCGATGAAGCTACTGATGACCAGCTCAAAGCGATGCAGAGCAAAGGCATCGTGCTCGTGCCCACGATGTGGCCGCGTGAGATGCTGCCGGTGCCGCGAGCGTTGAGGGCGCGGCCGGATCTGGAGGCGCTCATTGACAAGTTCGTCGCCGGCGAACGTTCGAAACTCGATCGCGCTCGCAACGCCGGCGTCAAGATCGCGTTCGGCTCGGATATGTGGTTCGGTTTCCCGGACAAGACGCGAGGTCAGGCGACGCGCCTCCTGCTCGAGGCGCTGCAGCCATTCGGGATGTCATCCATCGACGCGTTGCGGACAGCTACCGTGACCGCCGCCGAGTTGATCAACGTTAGCGACTCGGTTGGAACGCTCGAATCCGGGAAGTACGCCGATGTCATCGCCGTCGACGGAGATCCTCTTGCCAACCTGAAGGAGTTGGAGAAAGTGGTCTTCGTGATGAAGGGCGGCATTGTCATTCGGAACGAAGCCTCGCGCGCTCCGCAGTAGGTCGACCCGCCGAGCGCCCGTAGACGATCACCGGCGTGACGCCGTTGATGATTGCGTCTTCGATGGACGGTAATTCACGGCGAGCTCCTGCAGGATGAATGCACTGACATCCGTCGCCTCGTCGACCTTGTCGTCGAGCGAGCTTCCAATGCCATGGCCGCTCTGCGCCACGCGGAGGAGGATTGGCGCCTTCGAGGAGGTCGCTGACTGCAGGCGCGCGACCATCTTGTACGAGTTCGAGGGCTCCACGCGCGGGTCGTGCACGCCGGTCGTCAGCAGCATGGCCGGATAGGTGGTCCCGTCCTTGACGTGGTGGTACGGAGAATACGCGTAGAGCGTCTTGAATTGTGCAGGATCCTTCACCGTGCCGTACTCGGTGACGTTGAAGGCGCCGTTCGGCTGTGTCTCGACTCGAAGCATGTCGTAGACGCCCACGTAGCTGACGACTGCCTTGGCGAGTTCCGGACGCTGCGTCGTCACGGCTCCCATCAACAACCCCCCGTTGCTCCCGCCCATCAACGCGAGCTTGTCGCGGCTCGTGTAGCCATGGGCGATCAGATGCTGTGCGGACGCGATGAAGTCGTCGAACACATTCTGTTTGTTCAGAAGGTTACCCGCGCGATGCCACTCTTCTCCGAACTCGCCGCCACCTCGTAGATTCGCGACCGCAAAGATCACGCCCTGGTCCAGCCAGAACCTCCGGGTCGTCGAGTAGCTGGGGGCCACGTTGACGCCGTATCCACCATATCCATACAGAATCGTGGGATTCGCGTGATCGAGCTTCGTGCCTTTCTTCATGATCAGATTGACGGGCACGTTGGTCCCGTCCTTCGAGATCACGACCTCGCGCCGGACCTCGGCATCACTGAAGTCCACTCGTGTCGGCGATACGAGGGCGGTCTTCGTAGGCTTGGCGCTTGCGTTCGCAATACGGAACCAGGCTGGCGGATCGAGGAACGACTCGTTATCGAACAGCACGGCATCTCCGTCGGTTCGCACGAGCTCGGACACGGCCGAGACCGGAACCAGTGGAATCGTTCCTTGCGGGTTCCCCGCCAGGTCGAAGACGCGCAGATCCGACGGACCGCCGACCACGTCGGTCACGTACAGCCGGGTCTTCGTCGGCTCGAATGCATCGATCGTGAACTCCGAATCGTGTTTGACGACGACCGTGGCTTTGCTTAGAGTCGGCGTCGCGAGCGGCAACGAAAGAATCCGGCCGTGAGGCGCGTCCTTCCGCGACAGTAAATACAGCTTCCCATCAACGCCGAAACGCGAACGAACGATCTTGTCGGCGTAGTTCGCGAACTGGTTCCATTTGCCGTCGACTCCGCGAAGGTAGAACGCGAACTCGCCGCCATCGCCGTTCGCCACTCTCGCCACGACGAACTTTCCGTCATTCGACGTGCTCAACGCGATCTCCGCGATGCGTGGAAAGTCCCTGCCGATCTCGTATGTGTCGGTCTCGGTCTTCGTCCCGAGCTTGTGGAAGTACACCTGCGTGAAGAAGCTCATGTCCTGCTTCGGCCGCTCGGTCCCACGGGGATAGCGGCTGTACCAGAAGCCGGTCGAATCGGCGTTCCACGCAAGCGATCCTCCGGCCGTTCCGCCATTGACGCGCGGCACGACCTCGAAGACTTCCTTTCCGGTGGCGGTCTCGTAGACGTGAACCGAGCCTTCCTCGCTGCCGTTGTCCGAAAACGAGACCGCGGTGTACTTGCCATCGAGCGACGGGACGAAGAAATCAACCGCCGTCGTCCCCTTCGGGTTGATCACGTTGGGGTCGACCACCACCTTCTCGGTGGACCGATCGTCCACGTTTCCGATCGTGACAATGAACGGCTGGTTCTTCGGAGGTTTGGCCTCGAGCGCGAAGAGACGGCCACCGCACCACCGCAGCGCGTAATAGCTGCCGGGCATCTCCGCCACGAGCTCCTTCAGTCGGGATCCGATTGCCGCGTGCGATGGCAGCCTCGCAAGGTACTCGCGAGCGCGAGTGTTCTGTGCGTCCGACCACGCCTTCACCTGCGGGTCGTCGAGGTTTTCCAGCCAGCGGTAGTCGTCGACCACCTTGACCGATCCTTGATATGTGTCGGTGACCGGCTTCTTCGGCGTGTTGGGGATTGGACCAGGCGCGGGCACTTGCGCGGCCTGCACAAGGAAGAGCATCGAGATCACAAGCGCACGCATGGTGGTTTCTCCTTCGATCGGAACCGCGGCCGTGATTATGACCCAAGACGTCGTGCGTCGGCAGACGCTCGTCAGGGCGGCTCGCACGACCTACAATCGAGTTTGTGGCACGTGCATCCTCCCGCCGACGACGCCCTGCCGCGCGGCAGAGCCCGCGTGACCTGCGCGTGCTGAAGGAGATTGCAGAAGCCCTCAACGGCGCAGCCGACGTCGATCGCGCGCTCCGCGAATCGCTCGCCCGCGTCGTCGACCTGCTCGGATTGCGTACGGGTTGGGTCTGGCTCATCGACCCCGAGACTGGCCGGTTCTACAGTGCCACCGCACGAGACCTGCCTCCCTTTCTTCGGGATCCCGTCCGGATGACGGGCCGGACGTGCTGGTGCATTGACGCGTATCGATCGGGTGAGCCGACGGCCGAGAACATCGATGTGATCGAATGCAGCCGGCTGCGTGCGGCACTCGGCGCGAAGCGGCCAACGCGCGGCCTCCGGTACCACGCCACCATTCCGTTGTACTTCGGCGATCGCCGGCTGGGCATCATGAACGTTGCCACGCCCCGTTGGCGCCGGCTGACTCGGCGGGAACTCGATCTCCTCTCCACGATCGCCTCGCAGGTCGGTGTGGCGGTCGAACGCGCCAGATTGGCCGAAGAAAGCGTGCGGCTTGCGCGAGGAGAGGAACGTGCACGCCTCGCTCGCGATCTTCACGACACGCTGACGCAGAGCCTCACGGCGATTGGTCTTCACATCGAGGCGGCGATGGGCGCCGTGAAGGACCCGGCCGGCCGCAAGCAGCTGCAGCAGGCGCTCGCCGTGACACGTTCGAGCGTGGACGAAGCCCGCCACTCGCTTCACGCATTGCGAGGCTCGCCGCTCAAAGGACGGCCGCTGGCCGATGCGCTCGTCGCACTCGGACGCGAGATCACCGCCGAGACCGGGACGCGGGTCTCTGTCCGATCCTCGAGTCGCGAGCCGTTGCCGTCGCACGTCGAAGAGCAGATGTTCCGTATCACTGCCGAAGCGCTGACGAATGCCCAGCGTCACTCGAAGGCAACCGACGTACACGTCACGTTGACGCTCACGCCTCGTCTGGCGCGGCTCACGGTGGTTGACCACGGGCAGGGCTTCGACGCGCGCGCGCCGTCGCTTGGCTTCGGGATCGCCGGAATGCGCGAGCGATCGGCCCTCATCGGCGGTCGGCTGGACGTGCAATCGCGTCCCGGAGGCGGGACGCGGATCACCCTCACCGTCCCGCGCGGGCACGGATTGTTGCAATGATTCGCGTGCTCATCGTCGACGACCACCCGATCGTGCACGATGGCGTCGCCGCCGTGCTCCACGCCGAGCGAGACATTCGCCTCATCGGGGCCGCCGCGACAACCACGCAGGCACTTGCGCGGCTCCCCGCGGATCGGCCCGATGTCGTCCTGCTCGATCTCCGGCTGCCTGACGAGGAAGGGGTGACCGCCGTCCACCGGCTCGTCGGCGCGCTTCCGACCGTCAAGGTGCTCGTGTTTACGGCATACGACGCGGACGAATACGTCTTCGGTGCGATCCAGGCCGGCGCGATGGGTTATGTTCTGAAAGGTTCCCCGGCTGCGGATCTGGTGCGCGCGATCCGGCACGTCCACGAAGGTGGAACGTTCTTGTCGCCGACGATCGGCGCAAAACTGGCCCGCGACGCGGCCGCACCGAAGCGGGAGCGGAGCCTGCTGACCCCACGCGAGCTGGCGGTCCTGCGCCTGGTCGCGGCCGGCCAATCGAATCGTCAGATCGCTGAATCGCTCGGAGTCACGGAGCGCACGATCAAGTTTCACGTGACGGCAATCTTCAACAAGCTCGGCGCGGACAATCGGGCGCAGGCCGTTGCGCTGGCGGGAAGGCGCGGATTGCTGCCGATTGAATGATTACGCGAATCAACTTCAAGGCGAGACGCGGATGCTCGCGGTTCAACTTTTCGTGTAGAGGCGCGGATTTCCGCAGATTTCCGCGGATCAATCTCTCAACGATAAGCCTTTGATCCGTGAATATCCACGAAAACTCGCGTCTCGTGAGAGTGGTTCGATGCGCGATCTCAGAGAGAATCCGCGTCTCGTGAATCGCCCGTTCGCGCGTCTATCCGCGTAAGATCAGATGGCTGTCGCCGAACTCGTGCCAAAGGTACTGATGCTCGAACGCTTCGCGATAGGCCTCCTCGAGCAGCGACGGTCGGCCGCGTAACGGCGGCGATCCGCGTAAGAGCGCACGCAGCATGGCGAGATGACTCGCGCGCGGTTCGTGAAGACCTGTAAGCAGGCCATCAATCGCATGGAGCGGTGCGCCGGGCGTGATCACGAGGCTCGTCCACCCCTCGCCTGGGTGCGTGACGCCGCGATCGTCGGTGACCGTTTCGAGCGCCCGCACGACCGTCGTGCCGACAGCGATCACGCGACCTCCGGCGGCGTGTGTGTCGTTGACCTCGTCCGCGGTCGTGCGGGATACGCGAAATCGCTCCTCGTACGGCGGCTCGTGGTCCTCGAGACTGGAAACCCCGGTGTGCAGCGTGATCGCCGCAATCGAGACGCCAGCGTCAATCAGCGTATCGGCAAGCTCGCGTGTGAATGGCCGTCCAGCCGACGGCATCTCGGCGCTGCCGCTGTGTCGCGCGAAGATCGTCTGGTAGGCCTCGATCGGCCAAGGCCGCGGCACATGGCCGTACCGTATCGGCGCACCGAAGCGATCGAGATATTCGTCGAACGGCAGCGCCAGCTGCAACGCTGCCGCCCACAGACGGGACTCCACCCGCAGATCTCCCGCGCACGGATACGGCGCAAGCAGCCTAACGCGGCCACCGCCCGCGAGCTTGAGCGTCTCGCCAGCCAGCGCCGCGCGGAACGGCTGCGAAGCGACCGCATCTGGCTGACGCACTTCGACCGTCCGAAGATTCCCGGGCAGCTCGGTCGAGATGTGGAGCTCCACACGCGACCCGCCCGGACGCGCGGCCGGCAGGGATGCCTTCAGCGTGGCGCTGTCGTTCACAACCAGCAGATCGCCGCGCCGTAACGCGCCGGGAAGCTCGTTGAACCGGCGATGTTCGTGCGACCCATCGAGATGGGAAATGAGCAGCCGTACCTCGTCGCGTCGGAGTCCGCGAGCCTCGGGAGGCTCCGTGGCGTGGCGGACGCCGGGCCGGGCCAGCGTCAGACTCGAGCTGCCCACTGCTCGCCCTCCTGCGCGCGGAACCGCTCGCCAGTGATCGAGCGCGGATCCTGATCCAGCAGCCACTCCCAGAAGGGCACCGTGACCTCCGGCAGCGGACGATCGCTGATGTCGTCGGTCGGGAAAGCTTCCTGATGCATTCGCGTCCGGAGATCGCCGGGGTCCACGTTGACCACGGCGATGCTGGCCTCTTGCAGCTCCGCGGCGAGCGTTCGGCCGAGGAGATCGAGCGCCGCCTTGCTGGCGCCGTACACGCCCCAACCGGGATAAGCGCCCTGCGCGGCGTCACTCGACACGTTCACGATGAGCCCGCGGCGTTTTCGAAGCAGCGGAATCGCGAGCCGCGCCAGGTCGAACGGCGCAAGCACATTAACGCGGAAAATTCGATCGAGCCGATCGGTGCCCACATCCGTCAACGGTGACAGCCCGCCGAGCTCCGACGCGTTGTTCACGAGCAGGTCGAGGCCGCCTGACTCGGTCGCCGCCCGAATCAGGTGCCGCCTCGTGTCCTCCTCTGCGATGTCACCCGCGCACGTCTGAACCGTCGTTCCAAGTCCGCGCAATTCCGCAGCGACGGCTTCGAGGTCTGCGCTCCCTCGCGCGCCGAGCACGAGATTGAAACCGCGACGCGCAAGTACCCGCGCAACCGTCGCCCCAAGACCGCGGCTCGCACCCGTGACGAGCGCAATCCGCGAGAATCTGCGTTCATCCGCGTCTCGTGCAGATCCGCCTTCATCCGCCGAGTTCGTGTACTCGTTCACTAGTCACCTCTGAAGTGCAGTATGCGTGCGCGGAGCGGCCTCCGGCTTCGGTCGAAAGGGAAACGCAGACCTGGACGAACGGACAGGTTCCGCCTTGCAGGATGCTGAAAAACGCATCCTGTGGTGGTTGAACCTCTCAGCTGCACAACCCATGAGCCGTCGTCAGATCGGCGTTGTCGACGCGGCCCGGTAGCTCGCTTGACGCCGGGATTCGGGGCGGGGTTCGGGTTCGCCAGGTGCGGAGTAATCGGAGCACGCGGAAAGAGTGATAGCTTCTTACGCGTGTTCCCCGCCTACTCGGTGCATTACGTCATAGCTGCCCTTTTCGCGCTGATCGTCTCATTCATGCAAACGGCGCCGTCGCGAGACGGCAGCGCAGTCGAAGGCACCAACGTCCTCTGGTACCGGCAGCCCGCAGCCAACTGGAACCAGGCGCTGCCCGTTGGAAACGGCCGCCTTGGCGCGATGGTGTTCGGCGGCACGGCCGACGAACGACTGCCGGTCGGTGTCGATCTCGCCTGGGCCGCCGGTAAGGCAACGCGCGCCGTGCTGCATCCGCGCCTGGGCGGAGTGTTCCGCGTCAGGCCACCAGAGGACAACGCGTTGCCGCAATCACCGCCGGCGCGAAAGCCACGCCCATGACCGAGCTCGCCGACGGAAGCATCAAGGTCCAGCTTGCGGGCGGCCGCGATTACATCTTGTCCTTTCGGTGAGAGGGGACGATGACAGGATAAAGGGGGAGCGCGATGGCCGAGATCGACCAAAAGATTGAACGCCTTCAGCGTATCGCCCGCGACGCGCAGCTCGCGGGCGTCCTCCTCGGCACGCAGTACAACTTCGCCTGGCTGACCGGCGGCGGCACGAACCGCATCGATGGCTCGCGCGAGGCCGGCGCGGGCACGCTGCTCGTGGCCGCCAACGGGCGCCATTTCGTCCTCGCCAACGCCATCGAGATGCCCCGATTGCTCGACGAAGAGCTTACGGGCCTCGACTTCGAGCCCGTTGAATTCCCGTGGGCCGCCGAGCGCGGCGATCCCGCCTGCATCGCGACTCACGCGACGCGCGTGCTGAACACGTCCGCCGCCATAGGGTCCGATCTCCCGCTCTCCGGGGCCCTCACGATCGATGGCGTTGTTGCGCGCGCACGTGCGCGGCTGACAGAGGAAGAAGTCGAACGCTACCGTGCGCTCGGCCGGGAAACGGGAGCAGTCGTCGGCAGAGCCTGCCGCTCCCTCGAGCCAGGTCTCGAGGAGCGGGAAATTGCTCGTCGTGTGGGTGACGCGATCGCATCGATCGGCGCTCGAGCGATCGTGACGCTCATCGCGGCGGACGAGCGAATCGCACGGTATCGCCATCCAGTGCCGACTGGCGCGCGATGGCAGCATGTTGCGCTCGTGGCGACATGCGCCGAGCGCAGCGGTCTCGTCATGTCGGTTACACGAATCGTCACGACGACTCCGAGCGATGAGCTGACGCGACGCACGCGCGCAACAGCGACAGTGTTCGCGCGCATGATCGCGGCCACACGCCCTAGGGTGACCGGCCGCGAAATCTTTGCAGCAACGGTGCGCGCGTACGAAGAGGTTGGATTCCCCGGCGAGGAGTTGAAGCACCATCAGGGAGGCGCCGCCGGATATCGCTCGCGCGAGTGGGTCGCCCATCCGACTTCCGACGAGATCGTTCAGGACCGGCAGGCGTTCGCGTGGAACCCGACGATCACCGGCACGAAGGTCGAGGAAACGGTGCTCGTGGATCGTCGCGGCTTCGAGGTACTGACGACGACTCCTGGATGGCCGTCCATCAGCGGTACGGTCGACGGCGTGGATCTGCTCGTGCCGGACGTGCTCGTCCTTGGCTAGAGGCCTTGACCGACTCGATTCTGGGTTTTTGAGTCAAGTTTTCGGTCAAGGCTGTCCGCGCGACAGCGCGGCGTTATCAAGCGAGGCGATCTAGCTTGGCAGAGCCTGGACGGTCTCAGGCGCAGCCTCGCTAGAGGCCTTGACCGACTCGAATCTGGGTTTTTGAGTCAAGTTTTCGGTCAAGGCCGTCCGCGCGACAGCGCGGCGTTATCAAGCGAGGCGATCGAGCTTGGCAGAGCCTGGACGGTCTCAGGCGCAGCGTCGCTAGTCTAGAAGTCGTTTCAAAACCTGCAGTGTCCGCCTTCAGGCGGACTCCTTTGCCGCTGAAGCCGGCGCCTAGGGTTAGGAGGTCTTGAAACCAGGTTCTAGCGCAGATCAGGCAGGGTACGCCCCGTTCGGCACCAGGTGGCGGAGCGCGGTAATCAGCCGACGCGGCTCGCTACTGGCGGGGAGCACCACGTCGAAAGGCAGGTGCTCGCGCCCGTGTCTGATGAACGGATCGATTCGAACGATTGGGATGACGGCCGCCAGCAGTTTCGAGCAGATTGCATCGACGCTCGGGCGATGGTCGCTAAGCACGCACGCGGCGACAACGCCCGCCGGTATTTCACCCAATATCGCCCTGCTGCTGAGAGATACCGGCACGTAGCCGCAGAAACGCAGGATCAATTCGTACCTTGCGCTCAGCTCGGGGTCGTCGACGATCAACAGGATTTTCAGCTGATCCACGAACGGCTATCTTACTCCGGTTGCGTCGAGTGGAGCAAACTTGCAGCCCCCGCCGGCCCTCTCATCGGTGAGCGAGGCGGCGTCCGCCACCAGCCAGCTCGTTGGCGCGGGCGAGTTGACGCTCGTAGAGCCTCACCCACAACTCAGCAGACCTGTGCAGGTGGTCGAAGGTCTCTCGAAGTTCCGCGTTTTCCTGTCGCAGCCGCTCGTTCTCGCTTTCCAGCACATTCAGCTCCGCCTCGCTCCGCCGACGATGCATGATCTCCGCCTGAATGACGCGTCCTGACGTAAATACACACAATCGATGCGGGAAGTTGGCGAGCAAGAATCCTTCGCTCTCGATCATGTAGTAACGTTGTGCCGTGAACTCAGCAGCATACTTCCGGAGACGAGCGATGTGGATGAGCAAGCGATCTGTCGGGTGCCTGATTGTGGCGCTCGCGTCAGTTGTCTGGACCGGTCCCCGATCCGCGCTGCGCGCGCAGGCCCCCGCCGCTCAGTCCGCTTCGCGTGCCGAGCGGACGACGTGGTACTTCTATCGCGTGAAGTGGGGCCACCAGGACGAGTTCGTGGATCTGTTCAGGAAGAACCATTACCCGGTCTTGAAAGAGGAGATGAAGTCCGGAAGGATCACCGCCGTGAGGACGTTCGTCCCGACGTATCACGGCGACGGACGGGCGGATTGGACGTTCGCCGTCGCGATTACGTTCCGCGACGCCGCAGCGATGGTGGGACCATCCGGCGAGGAAGAGATCGTGCGGAAGCTCTATCCGGATCAGGCGACGTTCCAGAAGGAGGAGCAGCGGCGATTCGAGATCCTCGACGCGCATTGGGACGTGCCGTTGAACGAGCTCGATCTCGATGCACGTCGGCCGCCGCAGTAACGGCCCGTGCAGGAGGCATCACGATGAAGGATCTCACTCCGCACACGATCGAGCTCGAGACGGGCAAGATCAGGTTTCTCGAAGAAATGGCAGCGAAGTACAGCCTGCCCGATATCGGCAAGGCTGTCCGCTGCCTGGTGAACTACCCGCGCGAGAATCCGGATCGACTCGACGAGATCTTCGGTGAGGTGCGATGCTGCGATTGTTGACGCGTCTGGGGACTCAAAGGGGGGCCCGCCCCGCGACGAAGGCTCGGGCCCTGAGCCCCGTCGAAGGGCGGGAGAACGCGAGTCTGCCGAACCAACGAGACTACCAGCGTGGCTCGGATCGAGATCGGCTGTTCGCGCCGCCACGGAAGCCGCCGCCACCCTGAGGCTTGGGACGCGCTTCGTTGACGGTCAGGTTGCGCCCGCCCAACTTGTAGTTGTTGAACGCGGTGATCACCTTCTGAGCGTCCTCATCCGACGCCATTTCGACGAAGGCGAACCCTCGCGCCCGGCCGGTCGCCATGTCACGCATGACATTCACCTTCTCGACCGAGCCTGCGCTCGCGAACAGCTCCTGGAGATCCTGTTCACCGGTTTCGTACGGCAGATTACCGACGTAGAGTTTTCGAGCCATGGTCTTGTGCTTTCACTCCCGCCCCGCACCGGGGGGGCCTTACCAAACGTGTTGTCGTCCTTCGATGGATCTAGCTGTGCTGGGCTAACACGTCGCGGAGAGAAGCGAGACTGAAGCTCGATTCGACGCCCGGCGCTGGCTCAAGCAGGAAGGCTGTGGTCCACCTGAAAGAAGGCAGTATAACAGGCGGTGGCGCGCTGTAAACCTGTGCAGTACGCCACCTTGCCTGAAATGCGTCAGTGGTTCGCGGTATCCGAGATCTGGAGCGACTGACGCACGCGGCGAAACGTGTTCAGGTACGTGGATGCTTCGTTCTCCGGCGCGACACCGATGAGGAATAGCACGCTTCCGTCGCGCAACTGCACCGTTGACACGTTCACGGCCTCGCGCTCGCCCGTCAGTTCGGAAACATTGCTGAGCGTTGTCGTGATGCCCTCACGGCCACCGATCATCGTGCGCGAGTAGCCCTCTTCGCGGCGGAGCTGTGGGTTGCTCCGGGCGAAGCTTCTCAGCAGCTGTTCCGTGCTTTGCTGCAGCCCGCTGCCGTCTCCACGCATCACGCCAATCTCGATTCCGTGCGTAAACGCAGACTGACCCTCTGATTCGACGTAGCCCCCCTCGGGAGCGTACGTTACGGTGTTGCCCTGGCCGAACTGACGCCAGTTCGCAGGTACGTTGATGCGCAGAAACTGCGCGGGCCGATACGTCTGCCACTCGTCCGATGGCAGATCTACGCGCTCGCGTCGACCGGTGCTCACTGGACGCGAGCCGCGGTCGCGTCCTTGCTGCGACTGCGCAATCTGCTGCATCGTCGGCGCCGGAGGCATCCGAGCCAACCTCGAGTGAATCTCTTGGATCTGGCTGGTCGGTGCAGTCGCGCGCGCGACTTGCAGGGACTGGGCTTCGCGGTTGATCGCCTCGTAGCGGTTACCCGGGTTCGGGTGGTCGCTCAACCATTCAGGTCCGTTGCTGCCACCCTGCCGTTCGATCGTTTTGAACATGTTGGCCATCTCGCGCGGGTCGTACCCCGCACGTGCCATGATCTGCGCGCCCATCAGGTCCGCTTCGCGCTCGTACTCCCGGCTGTATTTGAGAAAGTACGTTCCCAGCCCGAACTGCGATCCCTGCGCGATCACGCTTCCAGTACGGCCGCCCACGATCGCGCCGAGGACCTGACCCGCAATCGCGCCGAGCTGAAACTTCTGACCTTTGGTGGCCTGCGCGGTTCCATGTCTGAGCACGACGTGGCTCAACTCGTGG
>Ga0114129_10000625_pt1 | contig 43996 bp, 44 predicted proteins | sample RhiMetdeltSRZDD1_FD_80071 | JGI IMG/M metagenome (GOLD analysis project Ga0114129, IMG submission 80071) | Populus rhizosphere microbial communities from Tennessee, USA - Rhizosphere MetaG P. deltoides SRZDD1 (version 2) (version 2) | ecosystem: Host-associated > Plants > Roots > Rhizosphere >...
CGACGCCGTCGGCCGCCATCGCGGCGCCGGGCTCGGCGGCGGCCACGACGAGCGCGAGCAGACGCTGAACCAGCTGCTCGTGGAGATGGACGGCTTCGAGACGAACGAGGGCGTGATCCTGATCGCGGCCACCAATCGTCCCGACGTCCTCGACCCCGCGCTGCTGCGTCCCGGTCGCTTCGACCGGCAGGTGGTGGTGCCGCGCCCGGACGTGAAGGGCCGCGAGGAGATCCTGCGCGTTCACGCGCGCCGCATCCCGCTCGCGCCGAACGTGGAGCTGAAGGTGCTCGCGCGCGGCACGCCCGGCTTCTCCGGCGCCGACCTCGCCAATCTGGTCAACGAGGCGGCGTTGCTCGCCGCGCGCCAGAACAAGAAGCTCGTCGAGATGCCGGACTTCGAGAACGCGAAGGACAAGGTGCTGATGGGCGTGGAGCGGCGCTCCATGATCATCAGCGACAACGAGAAGCGGACGATCGCCTACCACGAAGCGGGCCACGCGCTGGTGGCGGACTTCCTGCCCGGCGCCGATCCCCTCCACAAGGTCACGATCATCCCGCGCGGACGGGCGCTCGGCCTCACCATGCAGCTCCCCATGGACGACAAGTACAACTACTCGAAGGACTACCTTGTCAACCGCATCACGATCCTCCTCGGCGGCCGCGCCGCCGAAGAGATCGTCCTCAATCAGCAGACCACGGGCGCCGGCGACGATCTCGAGAAGGCGACCGAGATGGCGCGCAAGATGGTCTGTGAGTGGGGCATGTCCGACAAGCTCGGGCCGCTCACCTTCGGCAAGAACGAGGAGCACATCTTCCTCGGCCGCGAGGTGGCCCGCCAGAAGGACTACAGCGAGGAGACCGCGCTCGCCATCGACAGCGAGATCAAGCGCATCGTGGTGGAGGCCGCCACCCGCGCCAAGCAGATCCTCGAGGACAACATCGAGAAGCTCCACGCCCTCGCCCGCGCCCTCCTCGAGCGTGAATCGCTCGACAGCGAGGAGATCGCGCGCATCCTCCGCGCGCGGCCGTTCTCAGAGGCGGCAGCCCCCGCATAAGCCTCGGAGGGGGCTTCGCCCCTTCCGAACCTCCCCCAGCGACAGGATTGCGCCGGCGGAGCCGGCGCGCGGAGTGGTGAGTCAAGTCGGTCGGGCCACCCGCTTTTGGGGTTTGTCCGGCAGTCGCATGTTCGGCGACGGCGAGCTTTTGTCACGGTGAGCGGGTCGCCGACTGCAATCGACGGCGGGGCGGTTTTGGCTGATTTTTCGGGGCGGACGGGGGCGGAGGCGGCGGGGGTGCGTGCTATCCTGAGCCGTGGCTGGTGAGCTTCGCGCGATGCTCGGGGGCGTGGCCCTCGGCGATGGCCTTCCCGTCGTCGTCATGGGTGTCCTCAACGTCAGTCCGGAGTCGTTCTACACGGGGTCGGTGCGTACGGATACGACTGCGCTCGTCCGCGCCGCCATGGAGATGGTCGAGGCGGGGGCGGCGCTCATCGACGTCGGCGCCCGCTCCACCGCGCCCTACCTCGATACCGCGATTTCGCTCGACGAGGAGACCGATCGCCTCGCGCGCGCGGTGACGGCTCTCGCCGGGAAGCTTCCCGTGCCGGTCTCCGCGGACACCCCGCATACCGGTCCCGCCGCCGCCGCGCTCGAAGCGGGGGCGCGTGTCATCAATGACGTGAGCGGTCTTGCCGATCCCGCGCTTGCGCGGCTCGTGGCCGTGCACGACGCGGGTCTGATCGCCATGGCATCGCCGCGGGGCGATGCGGGCACGGCCGGGAGCGCGATGCCGCATCCCGCCGGCGGCAGTGATCGCGCCGGCGCGCCGCCGCTCCGTCGCGTGCGCGCCTTGCTCGAATGCACGCGGGAGCGAGCGGCGAACGCAGGCATTCGCGGCGAGCACATCGTGCTCGACCCCGGGATCGGGTTCTTTCGTGACGGTCCGGTCCCGCCGGACGTCTGGGACATCGAAGTGCTCGCCGGTCTCGCCGCCCTGCGCGAGCTCGGACGGCCGCTCGCGGTGGGCGTGTCGCGCAAGTCGTTCCTCGGCGCCGTCACCGGTCGCGCGGAGCCGTCGGCGCGGCTCGCCGGTTCGCTCGCGGCGGCGGCGCTCGCGGTGACGAACGGCGCCGCGCTCATCCGCGCCCACGACGTGGCGGAGACCGTGGACGCCGTGCGCGTCGCCGAGCGCGTGCGGGCGGCGCGTCGGCCATGAAAGAGATCCTCGACGCCTTCCGATGGCGCGACGCCGTGGACATCGCGCTCGTGGCCGTCGTCGTCTACCGGATCTTCGTCATGTTCCGGGGCACCCGCGCGGTCCAGATGCTGGTCGGGCTCGGCTTTCTCGTGGTGGCGTCGCTGCTCGCGCAGCGGCTCGAGCTCTACAGCACGCGCTGGCTGCTCGACAACTTCTGGTCCTTCTGGGTGATCGCCCTCGTCGTTCTCTTCCAGCCCGAGCTGCGGCGCGCGCTCGCCCGCATCGGGCAGGGCGGCGTGTTGCAGACGGTCTTCGGCGGCGCCGGGGAGGAGCGCGCGCAGGTCGTGGACGAGATCGTGAGCGCGGCGGAGTCGCTCGCGGGCCGGCGCATCGGCGCCCTCATCGTGCTCGAACGGAGCACGGGACTCCGGCACTACGCCGAGCTCGGCGTTCAGCTCGACGCGCTCGTATCGGCCGACCTGCTCGTCAGCATCTTCCTGCCGTACTCGCCGTTGCACGACGGCGCCGTCTTCGTGCAGGGCAACCGCGTGGTGGCGGCGGGCTGTTTCCTGCCGCTCTCGCGCAACATCCAGGTCGGGCGCGCGCTCGGCACCCGGCACCGCGCCGCGCTCGGCGTGAGCGAGGAAACCGACGCGGTCGGCATCGTCGTGTCCGAGGAGACGGGTCGCCTCTCCCTCGCGGTGGAGGGACAGATCGAGCCCTTCAGCGATCTGGACACACTGCGGCGGCGGCTCAGCGATCTCGCCGGCGCCGCGCCCGCGCCCTCCGCGCGCGAATCGTTCTGGCGGGGGGTGCGACGGATGCTGCCGCGCCCGGGTGACCAGCTCTGATGCCGCAGATCCTGACCCACAACTGGCAGCTCAAGCTCGCCTCCCTCGGCCTCGCCGCCACGCTCTGGTTCTTCGTGCTGAGCGCGGAGCGGAGCGAGCTCACGGTGCCGGCCGTGATCGAGTACACCGGCCTCGATCGCAACCTCGTCCTCGTGGGTCAGCGGCCGGAGACGGCGGAGATATCGCTGAGCGCGTTGCGGTCGGCGATGGCGCGCGTGAATCCGGACACCGTGCGCGCACGCGTCGATCTCACCGACGTCGGCCCCGGCCAGACCGTGGTCCTGCTCTCGCCCGATCGGGTGATCGTCCCCCCCGGGGTCACCGTCTCCCGCATCACGCCCGCGCAGCTCCGTATCGCGGTGGCGCCGGCCGCCACGCAGTCAGTGGCCGTGGTGCCCCAGGTGCGTGGCGCACCAGCCCCGGGGTACGCGATCAAGAGCGTGGCGGTGGAGCCGCGCCAGATCGAGGTGAAAGGGGAGCGGACGGCGCTCGCGCGGCATCCCGCGCTGGAGACGGTGCCCGTGGACATTTCGGGGAGCCGCCGCACGGTGACGCAGACGGTGGGACTGGTGGTGCCCGAGTTCGCGCAGCTCACGCGGCAACGGGCGGTGGACGTGACGGTCGAGATCGAGACGGAGGAGGCGATGGAGCAGGCGAAGCGGGGTTCGCGCAAGTGAGCCGCCTCTTCGGGACGGACGGCATCCGCGGTGTCGCAAACGAAGAGCCGCTGACCCCCGAGCTTGCCTTCCGAGTCGGCCGCGAGCTCGTGGCCACGCTTCACCTCGATCACGGGATCGAGACAGTGCGACTGGTGATTGGACGCGACACCCGCCGTTCTGGTCCGCTGCTGGAGGCGGCGTTCTCGGCGGGTGTGCTTTCCGCCGGCGGCGATCTCTACTCGGTCGGCATCCTGCCGACGCCGGCCATCGCCTATCTGACCCGTGCCCTCGATGCCAACGGCGGCATCGTGCTCTCCGCCTCCCACAATCCGTTCGAGGACAACGGCATCAAGCTCTTCTCGTCGGAAGGCACGAAATTCCCCGACGCCTGGGAAGCGGAAGTGGAAGCGCGTCTGCGCGGTCCGGACCGCGCGCCGCGCGCCCGCGGCGCCGACATCGGACACCTCGTCGCCTACGAGCGGGCGGAGGCGTACTACGTCGATTTCGTCTGCCGCTGTTTCCCATTGGACCTGAGCGGGCTCACGGTGGTGCTGGACTGTGCGCACGGCGCCACCTACCGCGTCGCGCCGCGCGTGTTCCAGCAACTCGGCGCGCGCGTGATCAAGATCGGCGCCGCGCCCACCGGCACCAACATCAATGCCGGGTTCGGCGCCCTCCATCCGGAACCGCTGCGCCGCCGCGTGAGACGCGCGCGCGCATCGGTCGGCTTTGCATTCGACGGCGACGGGGATCGGCTGATCTCCGTCGATCACACGGGCGAGATCCGGGACGGCGATCACGCGCTCGCCATCGCGGCCCGCCACCTCTCGCCACGCGGCCGCCTCAAGGGCAACGTCATCGTGACCACGGTCATGGCCAACCTCGGCCTCGACGCCGCACTCGGCGCCGCCGGCATCAAGGTGGTGCGGACGCAGGTGGGTGACCGCTACGTGTACGAGGAGATGCAGCGGATCGGCGCCAACGTAGGCGGCGAGCAGTCCGGCCATCTTCTCTTCCTCGACCACGCGCCGTGCGGCGACGGCATCCTCTCCGCGCTCGCGCTCCTGTCCGTGGTGCAGGAGACGGGACAGCCGCTGGCCGAGCTCGCCGAGTGCATGCGCAAATTCCCCCAGGTGCTGGTCAACGTCCCCGTGCGCAAGAAGCCGCCGATCGATTCGCTTCCCGCGCTCAGCGAGCGCGCCGCCGCCTTCGAGCGGGAGATGAACGGCAACGGTCGCGTGCTCGTCCGGTACTCGGGGACGGAGGCGCTCGCGCGCGTCATGATCGAGGGCGCCGACGGCGCGCGCATCCGCGCGATGGCCGACGAGCTGGCGACCATGATTCGCGGGCTCATCGGTGAGGCGTGAACGTGCGCGGGATCGGGGTGGATCTCGTGCGCATCCCCCGCATGCGCGACGTCATCGGGCGCTGGGACGATCGCTTCCTGCGGCGCGTGTTCACCGACGCCGAGATCGCCTATTGCCGCGCGCGCCGGGATCCGGTGCCGCACTTCGCCGCCCGCTTCGCCGCGAAGGAGGCCGCCCTCAAGGCGCTCGGCACGGGACTGCGCCTCGGCGTGCGCTGGCGCGAGCTCGAGGTGCGCCGCGAGCGCGGGCAGGCCCCCATGCTCGTACTCTCCGGCCGCTCGCGCGAGATCGGCCTCGCCCGCGGCGGGCGGCGCATGCTCGTCACGCTCACGCACGATGGTGACTACGCGCTCGCGCAGGCGATGCTCATCGACGATGGGCCGGATCCCGCGGCTCCTTAGGATGGCGCTCGGTCCGCTGACGCTCTACGGCTGCGCCACGCAGACGGTGACGCCGTACCTCGACGACGTGGGCGGCCACATCGCGGCGCGGCCGGGGCGGCCGGGCTACGTGGTGGCGGCGCCGCACGCGACCTCGGACGTTGCGACCGGCGACATCGCTGCTGCCCTCGCGCAGCGGACGGGCTACGGGCTCGTCATCGCCACCGGCTTCGCGCTCGAACCGGACACGCGGGAGCGGCCGGGCCGGCGCTACCAGGTCAATCGGCCGCGCGAGGGCGTGCCCGGCCGTCCGGCGGCGGAAGAGATGTCCAGCGACGGCGCGCGGCGCGTGTACGACGCGTACGAGCGGCGCGTGCGCGAGATGGCGCAGAGCCCGCTCCTGTTCTACGCGGAGATCCACGGCAACAACCACCGGGAGGCCGCGACGCAGATCCAGGTCGCGACGGTCGGCGTCGATCGCGAGACGGCGTTTCGCCTGCGTACGCTGCTCGAGCTCGTGCGCGATGCCCATCTGCGCGGTCATCCCGATGCGCCCCGGCTCCAGATCCTCGTCGAGCCGGTCGATGCCGTTCGCTACTCCGCCTCCGGCGCCAAGCGCGACGGTATTTTGAGGGTGCCGCGGCGCGCGCTGCACGTCGAGCTGCCGCAGGCGGCGCGCACCGAGTGGCGCACCGTCTACACGGCGATCCTGGGCGACTTCCTCGTGCAAGCGCCCGGGCTCGCCGACGCCACCGCCGCCCGGCGGTAGGGCCGTGCGTCCCGTCTTCACCGCCGACGAGATGCGCCGGCTCGATCGCCGCGCCATCGAGGAGCTCGGCATCCCGGGCGCCGTTCTCATGGAGAACGCGGGCCGCGGCGCGGCCCGGGTCATCGCCGCATTCGCCACACGCGAGCGGCTCGGTCGCGGCGAGATCGTGATCGTGTGCGGCAAGGGCGGAAACGGCGGTGACGGCTTCGTGGCCGCGCGCGAGCTGCAGCGGCGGCGGTTGCGGCCGCGCGTGTTCCTGCTCGCGCCGGTCGCCGACGTGCGCGGCGACGCTGCGCTGAAGCTGCGCGCCCTCCAGCGCGCGGGCATCCGTCCCGTGGTCGTCAGCGACGACGGCGCGCTCGCGGCGCCGCTCGCGAGCGCCGCCCTGATCGTCGATGCCATGCTCGGCACCGGCACCCGCGGCGCGCCGACCGGCCTCACCGCTGCCGTCATCGACCGCATCAATGCGAGCGGTCGTCCGATCGCCGCCCTCGACGTGCCGTCCGGACTCGACGCCGATCGCGGCGTCCCGCTGGTGCCGTGCGTGCGCGCGACCGTGACGGCGACGTTCGCCGGGCTGAAGCGCGGTCTCGTGCTCGAGCCGGGGGCGAGTCTCGCGGGCCGTGTCGACGTGGTGGACATCGGGATTCCGGCGGCGGAGGTGTCGCAGGCGACGGCGACCTTCCTGCTCGAGCGCGACGACATCGCCGCCTGGCTCCCGTCGCGGCCCCGTGATGTTCACAAGGGGACCTACGGGCATCTTCTCGTCATCGGCGGGTCGCTCGGCAAGACGGGCGCCGCCGCCCTCACCGGCCGCGCCGCCATGCGCAGCGGAGCGGGGCTCGTCACGATCGCCACGCCCGCGAGCCAGCAGCCGATCGTGGCCGGCCTCACGCTGGAAGCGATGACGGAAGCGCTGCCGGAAACCGCCGCTCACACCGTGTCCGCCAAGGCGCGCGAGCCTATCAGCGAGCTCGCCGCCGCCCGCGACGCCGTGGCCATCGGCCCCGGCCTCGGGCTCGATGCGGAGACGCAGGAGCTCGCGCGCGCGCTCGTGCGCGATCTCGAGCGTCCGCTCGTCGTCGATGCGGACGCGCTCACGAGCCTTGCCGGTCATCTCGACGTGCTGCCGGCGGCCCGCGGCCCGCGCTGCCTCACGCCCCATCCCGGCGAGATGGCGCGCATGCTCGCGGTTTCCATCCGTGACGTGCAGGGTGAGCGCATCGACTGTGCGCGACGCTTCGCGGTCGAGCGCCGCGCGCACCTCGTCCTCAAGGGCGCCGTGAGCGTGATCGCGGATCCCGATGGGCGCGTATACCTGAATCCCACCGGCAATCCGGGCATGGCGAGCGGCGGTACCGGCGACGTCCTCACCGGAATGCTGGGCGCGATGCTCGCGCGCCGGTTGCCGCCCGCGGCGGCCATGCAATGCGCGGTCTATCTCCACGGGCTCGCGGGCGACGTGGCGGCCGAGCGCGTGGGCCAGGAAGCGCTGATCGCGAGCGATCTCGTCGCGGCATTGCCGGAAGCCTTCGCGCGCCTGCGTGCTCCGGAGCGTGATGCTCGCGCGTGAGCGGCGGCGGGCGCCCGGCGGCCATGGCCGGCGCTGAGCGGACGCTCGTCAGCACCAGCCCCGGAGCAACGGGAGCGGCCGGGGAAGCCCTGGCGCGCGAGCTCGGGGCCGGGGACGTCGTGGCGCTGAGCGGCGAGCTGGGCGCGGGCAAGACGTGCTTCGTGCAGGGTATCGTCCGCGGTCTCGGCGCCACCGCCCACGCGACCAGCCCCACCTTCGTGCTCGTGAACGAGTATCGGGGCCGTCTCCCCGTGCATCACGTCGATGCCTATCGCACGACGAGCCTCACCGAGCTGCTCGACCTCGGCCTCGAGGAGCTGCTCGACGGCGCCGGCGTGACGCTCGTCGAGTGGGCGGACAAGCTCCTGCCGCTGCTGCCCGCGCGCACGATCTTCGTCGAGATTGCCGGCGTCGGCGACGAGCCGCGCACGATCACGATCCGCCGTCCCTAGTACGTCTTTGTTTGCCCGTCGCTGTTCGCCCTACTGATTGACATGCGTCGTCCGTCGGATGCGTCTCCGAGCGGATGCGTCGAGCCGCCACGACATTGACGCGCGCCGCAGAAACACCGTAAAGATGCGCATGACGATGGAGCGATGGCCGCCGGGCGAGCGTCCGCGCGAGCGGCTCTACTGGAACGGACCCGCCGCGCTCGCCGATGCCGAGCTACTCGCGCTCCAGCTCGGCGCGGGGACGCGGGGACGGAGCGCGGTGGACATCGCGCGCGAGATGCTGGCGGCGTACGGATCGCTCGCGGAAGTGGCGGGACGGGAGGCGGCGGAGCTCGCGAAGCAGCGGGGTGTGGGGCCGACGCGGGCGGCGCGGCTGGTGGCGACGTTCGAGATCACGCGACGCCTCCGCGCGCGCACGCCGGGCGCGCGCACGGTGCTGTCGGCGCCCGCCGACGTCTACGCCGCCTTCGCGCCGCTGATGGAAGACCTCAAGCGCGAGGTCTTTCGCGTGGCGCTGCTCGACGCGCAGAACGTGCTCCTGCGCGATCGCATCGTCTCCGAAGGGACGCTGTCCGCCAGCCTCGTCCACCCGCGCGAGGTCTTCAAGCCGGCGATTCTCGAATCGGCGGCGTCGGTGATCCTCCTCCACAACCACCCGAGCGGCGATCCCACGCCGAGCCGGGAGGACATCCGGCTCACGCGGCAGCTCGTGGAGTGCGCGCAGCTCCTGGACCTGCGACTCCACGATCACGTCGTGATCGGCAAGGGGCGGTTCGTGAGCCTCGCCGAGCGCGGTATCATCTAGGCATGACGATCCGGATCCGGAACGTGGGCCACGTCGTGCTCAAGGTGCGCGATCTCGAACGGTCGCGCCAGTTCTACGTGGACGTGCTCGGCCTCAAGGAGGTCGCGCGCTACCGCGACCGCATGGCGTTCTTCTCGGCGGGGGAGAACCATCACGATCTCGCCGTGCTCGAGGTGGGCGCGCACGCCCCGGTGCCGGAGCGCGCGTCGGTGGGGCTCTACCACGTCGCCCTCAAGATCGGCCACTCCCTGGACGAGCTGCGGGCGGCCAAGGCACACCTCGAGGCGCATGGAGTGAAGATTCTCGGCGCCAGCAATCACGCCGTGAGCCAGTCGCTCTATCTCAACGACCCCGACGGGAACGGCCTCGAGCTGTTCGTCGATGCGGACCCCTCCGTCTGGCGGGATCATCCGGAGCGGGTGGCGACGGTGGAGCCGCTCGAGCTCTGAGTCAGCCCTTCGCGAGCTTCTCGATCTCCTTCTTCGACATCGTCTGCAGTCGCGAGAGCAGTCCCTTCACACGGCGTTCCGAGGAATGATCGGCGAGGATCAGCTTCTTCGAGCGCGTTCCGTTCACGATGTAGGCGACCCAGTCGTCGAGGTTGGGAGTGCCGCGCCACGCCACCGTGACATTGCTGAGCCGCATTCGACGCCGGCCCTCGATCTTTGCGAGCGGCTTGCGACTGCCGTCCATCGAGTCCCGTCCTCTCCGTGGGAGAAAATCGTTGGAACGCTGTCCCGCATCGAGCGCCGTGAAGCCGCGCACGCCACCTTACGAGCGCCGGGATTTTTGTGTCAAGGCCTCGTTTCGCGGCATGACAGGCGCGTACCGCCGGTCGCTCGGCTCACGTCGCCGCCTCGCACGCTCGATTTCTGTCCGTGCTGGCGGCGGTGGACGGAGAGCCGTGCAGTTTTCGCGCGGTGCCTCGTCGTCGCGCGTCCCACCGTCCGATTCGCTTTGTTGTGGATAACTGTGGACATGTGGACAACGTGTGGGCAATCACCGGCGGGCGCGCAGCTCCTCGAGGATGCGGCGCGCGAGAATCGGCCCGCGCGTGATGAAGCCCGTGAAGTAGGACACGGCGTTGGCCCCTGCGTCCAGGAGCCGGATGGCCTTGTCCGGCGTATCGACGCCGCCGGTGGCGATGAGGTCGAGCGCGTCGCCGAAGCGCTTGCGCGTGCGTCGAACGTGCTCGAGCGTCATCGGGAAGAGCTCAGGGCCGGAGAGACCGCCCGCGCTCTGAGAAAGGCGCGGCTCGGTCACGCGCCGCGTGTTGCCGTAGTTCACGACCCGGATCCCCGCCTCGAGCGCGGCAGGGATGATGTGCGCCTCGTTGACGTCGGCGAAGTCGGGCGAGAGCTTCACGATGAGCGGCTTGGCGGAGGCGGCCCGCACCGCGGTGAAGACATCGCGCAGCTCGCGCGGCCGTTCGTTCCACGCGTAGACGAGCCGCGTGTTCGGCGACGAGATGTTGAATTCGACGAGATCGCCGTACGGCGCGAGCGCGCGCACGAGCGTCACGTAATCGTCCACGGATTCCGCGGCCACGCTCACGATGAGCGGCACCCGGTGCGGCAGCTGCGCGACCGCCGCGCGGAAGGCCTCGAGCCCGGGGTTCTGGAAACCGTTGCAGTTGACGAGGCCCGGCCCGGCCGCGGTGCGCACGCGGACGAGATTGGGGGCGGGATGGCCGGGGCGTGCGGTGAGCGTGATGCTCTTGGCCGTCACGGCGCCGAAGCCGAGGCCCATCGCGCGCGCCAGAATGCCGGTGTCGTAGTACATCGCGGCGAGGATGAGCGGGTTCGGCAGACGGACACCGCCGAGCGTGACGGCGAGGCGCGGATCGTCGAGGCGGAAGAGCGGGGCGCGATCGAAGGGAAGCGCGCGAAGCAGCGCCTGACCGGTGGCGACGGCGACGCGCTCGGGGAGACGACTGAGCACGCCGTCGTAGAACACGCGATAGAGGGTGGCGACGGCACCAGTCATTCCGCGCGAGGCGAGGATACCACGGGTATTGCTTGACGGAGAGGTTACGCATCCCTACGGTACTGAGCTAGACTCGAACGGTGCGCTTGGTCGGCCGACGGTCGTTCCATGACGAGGGGAGCGCGACGCCTGCACGCTGAGCCCGTGGCCATCGTCGCCGCCGGCGTCATCACGCCGCTCGGCGCCGATCTCGATGCGTTCTGGTCTGGTCTCCTCACCGGTGTGGACGGCATCTCCCCCATCGAGCGGTTCCGCGTGGACGATCTCCGTGTCGGCCGCGGTGGCGAGATCAAGAAGCTGCCCTCGGTGAGCGATGGCGTCGGTTGCCGCGCTTCGCGTCTCCTCCTCGCGGCCGCCGCCGATCTTCGCTCGCGCGCCACCCTCGACGCCCCCGGGGATCGCATCGCGGTCGTCGTCGGCACCGCGCTCGGCGGCGTGGAGGAAGGCGAGCGCGCCCTCGCTGACGACCGCGGCCCCCGGCGCGCCGCCGCCGCGCGCTACGATCGCCCCGCCCATGCCCTCGCGCGCGCGCTCGGCGCCGACGGACCGGTGCTCACGGTGTCCACGGCGTGTGCCTCCGGCGCCACCGCGCTCGGTCTCGGCGCCGATCTGCTGCGCGACGACCGCGCCGATCTCGTCGTCGCGGGCGGGTTCGACGTGCTGTGTCGCTTCGTGATGCGCGGCTTCGACGCCCTGCGCTCGCTCACGCGCGACCGCGTGCGTCCCTTCGATCGGCGGCGAAGCGGGCTCCTCCTCGGCGAGGCGGCCGCGCTCGTGCTCCTCGGGCGCGAGCCCGACGTGCGCGGCGATCGGCTCGGACGTTTGCTCGGCCACGGCAGCGCGAGCGACGCCTCGCACGTGGCCGCGCCCGATCCCGACGGACGCGGGCTCGAGTACTCGGCGCGCACGGCGATGGCGCAGGCGGGCATCGCGGCCGGGGACGTCGATTTCGTGAGCGCGCACGGCACCGGCACCCCGCTCAACGACCGCATCGAGAGCGGCGTCCTCCGGCGAGTCCTGGGCCACCGCGCCGAGGCCGTTCCCGTGAATTCCATCAAGGGGGCGCTCGGCCACACCATGGGCGCGGCGGCGACGCTCGAGGCCATCATGTGCCTGCTCGCGTCTCGTCACGGCGCCATCCCGCCGACGGCAGGTTTCGAGGAGCCGGATCCCGCCTGCGGCCTCGACTACGTCCCGCGCGCGCCGCGCCGCCAGCGCCCGCGAATCAGCGTCAGCACGTCCGCCGGCTTCGGCGGCTGCAACGCCACCCTCGTGCTCGAGGGAGAGCCCGCGCGGTGAAGGGCGCCCGCGTCGCCGGCGTCGGTCTCGTCACGGGCTGGGGCGACGGCGTGGCGGCGCTGCCCGCCGATGCCGCGCGCGCCGCGGGGAGCCGGCGCGTGATCGCGGTGGCTCGTCCCACCTTGATCGGTGACCGGTTCCGCCGCGCGACCCGCGAGTGCGTGCTCGGTGTCGCGGCCGTGAACGCGCTCCTCCGCGCCGTCGGTGACACCGCGGACACGATCGCCGGGACCGACACCGCGCTCGTCTACGCCACCGCCGGCGCCTATGGCGCCGCGAACCGGGCGTTCATCGAGGTGACTCCGGGTGCGGCGAGTACGCTGCACTTCCCGTATACTGCTCCGAGCGCGGTACCCGCGGAGGTCGCGATCGAGTTCGGACTGCGCGGGGACTACGCGATCCTCCTCGGGGGCGTGTCGGCCACGCAGGAGGCGCTGTGGCACGCGGCGACGCTGCTCGGGCGCGGCGCCTGCACGCGTGCGCTCGTGCTCGCGGTGGAGACGTTCGAGGAATGCGCGGATCTCTACGCGCGCGGCCGCTGGCTCGTCCGGTGGCCGCTCGTCGAAGCGGCCGCGTGCGCGCTCGTGGTGGCGGGGGAGGCGACGGCGCCTGCTCCGGACGTGGTGGTGAGGGCGCGCGCGGGGGAGACGGGAGCGTGCGCGCCGCTGATCGGATTCGCCCTCGCGCTCGCAGAGGGCGCGGTGCCGGCACCGTGAGTAGAGACGCGAGCAGGAGAGCCATGGAATCGAAAGAAGTGCTCGATGAGCTGAAGAGCATCCTCGTGGCTCGGCTCAAGTTCGATCCGCGCCGGGCCGCCGAGGTCACCAGTGAGACGCCGCTCGCGAAGGGCGTCGACGGCTCCATCGGTCTCGACTCGCTGGACTTCATCGAGCTGTCCATCGCCATCGAGGAGCGCTTCGGCATCGTGATGGACGAGTCGGAAAACCTGGCCCGACACTTCGTGTCGTTCGAGACGCTCGCCGGATTCATCGTGGAGAGAATGACCGCCGCATGAGGCGGATCGCCGTGACCGGTCTCGGCGCCGTGAGCCCGTTCGGCGCCGGGGTCAAGGCGTACTGGACCGGCGTGGCGGCGGGCACCTGCGCGATCACTCCCGTCACACTGTTCGACACCGATGGGCTGCGCTGTAGCGTCGCCGCCGAAGTCCCCGACCTCACCGGCTCCGTTCGCCGTTCCCGCGCCGACCGGCTCGCCCTTGCCGCCGCGGCGGAGGCCCTCGAGGACGCGCGCGTGACCCGGCGCGAGCGCGCCGACGTCGCGCTGCTCGTGGGCGCGGTCGGGGGCGGCATGCTCGAGGCGGAAGCGTGGTACTGGGCGCGCGCCGGCCAGGGAACGGGCGGGCGGCTGAGCGCGGTGCGATCGACCCTGCCGTCGTCGCACGCGGACGTCGTCGCGCACCGCCTCGGCGTGTACGGCCCGCGCGAGACGCTGGTCACCGCATGCAGCTCGGGCGCGGCCGCGCTCGCGATGGCGGCCGACCTCATCGCGGACGGCGTCGTCGATGTCGCGCTCGCGGGCGGCGCCGATGCGCTCACCCGCATCTGCTACATGGGCTTCAGCGCGCTCAAGCTGCTCGATCCGGCGCCGTGTCGCCCCTTCGATCGCGCCCGTCGGGGCATGTCGATCGGCGAGGGCGCGGCGTTCGTAGTGCTCGAGGAGGAGGGGCGCGCGCGGGCGAGGGGGGCACGTGTCTACGCCGAGCTCGCCGGCGCCGGGATGACCACCGATGCCTATCACGTGACGGCGCCGCAACCGGACGGCGAGGGGATGGCGCGCGCGATGCGCGCGGCTCTCGGGCAGGCGGGGATCGCGCCCGCGGCCGTGGGCTACGCGAACGCGCACGGGACGGCGACACCGCAGAACGACCGCATCGAGGCGCGCGCCCTCCGTGAGGTCTTCGGCGAAGGCGCGCTCCTCGTCAGCTCCACCAAGTCGATGATCGGTCACACGATGGCGGCCGCGGGCAGCCTCGAGGCCGTCGCCACCGTGCTCGCGCTCGCGCACGATCTCGTCCCGCCCACCGTGAACCTCGAGACCCCCGATCCCGACGTCGCCTTCGACTGCGTGCCCGGTGTCGCGCGCGACGTGCGACTCGAGCACGCGATCTCCAACTCGTTCGGCTTCGGCGGTCAGAACGTGACGCTGCTGTTTCGCCGCGTATGACCAATCCTCTGGCGACCCCGAGGCGCACCACGGCTTTGCCGGGGTGCGTCCGAGTGTGGGGGGTCTGGGGGCCATTTCGGGGCCCCCAGCACGGACAATGACAGAGCGTGTCGTCATCACGGGGCTGGGAGCGGTGACGGCCGCCCTCGGCGGCGGCTCCGCCGCGCTCGGGGCGTATCTCGGCGATCCGCGCCCGGTGGCGCCGACGATTCCGGCGGGGACCCTCGCCACGCTGATCGACGGCGCCGAGGCGCGCCGGCTGTCGCGCGCGTGTCAGCTCACGGTCGCGGCCGCGCGTCTCGCCGTCGCCGACGCGGGCCTGCCCGACTGCACCGGCCTCGGCCTCGTCGTGGGCAGCGAGTTCGGCGATCTGCGCTCGACGCTCGAGTTCGCGGACGGCTATCTCCAGCGCGGGCCGTCCGGGATCTCGGCGCTCTTGTTCCCGAACACGGTGATGAACACGATGGCGGCGGCCGCGGCGATCGCGGTCGGGGCCAAGGAGCTGGCGCTCACGCTCAACGCGCCCGAGGTCGCGGGCGAGCTCGCGCTCGCGCGCGCGGCACGCGCGGTTGCGTCCGGACGGGTGGCGATGGCGCTCGCGGGCGGCGTCGATCAGATCGAGCCCGCGCTCGCGCCGGTCTTCGCCGCTCTCGGCGCCCCGCCGGCGCCCCGCGGCGAAGGCGCGGCGCTGCTCGTGCTGGAAGCGCGCGCGAGCGCGCTGGCCCGGGGCGCGCGCATCGTCGGCGAGATTCTCGGTGTCGCGTGGCGCGGCGCGGCCGCGCGTCCGCACGGCGTGGGCCGTGGCGCCGACACGCGCGCGATCGTGCGCGCGCTCGAGGCGGCTCGCATGCGCGTCGCGGACGTGCCGTGGGTGTACGACTCCGCCAGCGGCGACACCGCGCGGGACGGATGGGAGCGCACCGTGCTCGGGGCCGCCTTCGGATCGTCGCTGCCTCCGCGAGCCTCACTCGCTCCGGTCCTCGGTCAATCGTCGGCGGTGGGCGCCCTGCGCGTGGCGGCCGCGGCGTGGACGGCGCGCTCGGGCCTGCTTCCGGGGCCGCCCCTGCGCCGCGTGGCCGGCGCCGCCGGGCTCGTGCACGGTATCGCCCGCGGTGGCAGCCACGTGGCGCTGGTGGTCGGTCGCGGCGAGGAGGACGACCTCGCATGAAGGTGCTGGTCGTGATTCCCGCCTTCGATGAGGCGCCCACGATCGCGCACGTGGTCACGGCCGCGCGCGCCCACGCGCCGGTGCTGGTCGTGGACGACGGCTCCCGCGATGGTACCGCGGCTGCTGCCGCCGCCGCGGGCGCGGAGGTGCTCCATCACCGGCGCCGGCTCGGCAAGGGCCAGGCGCTCCGCACCGGGATCGCCGCCGCGCGCGTGCGCGGCGCCACCGCGGTGGTGACGCTCGACGGTGACGGGCAGCACGATCCACGCGACCTGCCCGTGCTGCTGGAAGCCGCGCAGGCGATGCCGGGCACGATCGTCATCGGTGATCGTCTCGGAGGCGAACACGCGTTGCCGGCGGGACGGCTGAACGCGATCCACGTCGCCGGGTTCTTCGTGAACTGGGCGAGCGGCGCCCGCGTGCGCGACACGCAATCCGGGTTTCGCGTGTACCCGCTCGAGTTCTTCGACGAGGTGCGGCCGCGGCGTGGCGGCTTCGTGTTCGAGACGGAAGTGCTGGTGGCGGCCGCGCTCCGCGGCGTCCCCGTTCACGAGGTGCCCGTTCGTTCCGTGTCCCGCATCGCGCGACGAAGCCGCTTCCGGCCGCTGTGGGATGGCACCGCCATCGGCGCGTACCTCACCGGTCGGGCGCTCGCGCGGTGGGCGACCGAGATCGGCTATGCCGCGGACAACTTCGCGGCGGTGTTCCGGCGCGAGCGCCGTGTGGCCCGCCACGCGCGGATGGCGGGGGCAGTCACCGCGTACCCGAATGCGCCCACGCTGTGGGGCGCGGCGCTCGGCGCGGCCGCCATGCGCGAGATGAGTCACGGGCTCGAGAATTTCTGGCGCGCGCCGCGGCGCCGGCGCGCGGCCGCGGCCGGTGTTGCGTGCGCGGCGGCACCGCTCGTGCTCGCCCTCGGAGCGCTGAAATCGATGGGAGGTCGAGTGGTTCCCGACATGGTGACGCCGCTGGTACGCCGATTCTATGCGCAGGAACGCCTGGAGACACCGGCGGTGGCGGACGCGAGCGCACGGCCGCAGCCAGAGACCCAGCCGCACGCGCAGACGCACGCCCACCCCCATAGCCTCGGGACCGAGCCGCTCACCGCGCCGCCGGCGAGACAGAGATGAGCATGCCGGCCTACGACGTGATCGTGATCGGCGGCGGCCCCGGCGGCTCGTCGGCGGCGACGTTTCTCGCGCTCGGGGGCCGGCGCGTGGCGCTCTTCGAGCGCGAGCTCTTTCCGCGGTTCCACATCGGCGAATCGCTCATGCCGGCGACCATGCTGCTCCTCCAGGAGATGGGGGCGCGGGAGGCGGTGGAGGCGACCGGCTTCCAGCAGAAGTTCGGGGCCGTGTTCGTGGATCAAGCCTCGGCCCAGGAGCGGACGTTCTACTTCCTCGAGGGCCAGCCGTGGCCGAACTACGCCTTCGAGGTGCAGCGGGCCGAGTTCGATGCCGTCCTCCTCGACAACGCGCGCAAGCGCGGCGTCGAAGTGTTCCAGCCCGCGACCGTCACCGGCGTGGAGTTCGATCGCGACGGCGTGACGGTCACCGTCAGCCAGGACGGCGCGTCGCGCACGGTGCGGGCGGCCATGCTCGTCGATGCGAGCGGTCGCGACGGCTTCATCGCGGCGCGGTTCGGCAAGCGCACGCGCGTGCCGAATCTCGGCAAGGTGGCGCTGTTCTCGCATTACCGCGGGGCACGGCGGCGGAGCGGTCGCGAAGAGGGCAACATCCGCGTCTATGTCTACGACGAGGGCTGGTGCTGGTGGATCCCGCTCTCGGGCGATGTGACGAGCGTGGGCACCGTCGTGCACGCGAAGACCGCGCGCGCGTGGAAGGGACCGCTGCCCGCGCTTCACGACGAGATGCTGCGTCGCTGTCCCCAAGTCATGGCCGATCTCGAGGACGCCAAGCGGATCATGGACGTGCGCGTGGAGGCGAACTTCGCCTACACGAACTCACCGGTGGTGGGCGACCGCTTCGTCGCCGTCGGCGACGCGGTCACGTTCCTCGATCCGATCTTCTCCGGCGGCGTCTACATCGCGCTGCGCACGGGGCAGCTCGCCGCCAGGGCGATCCTCGCCGCATTCGCCGACGGGCGATTCACGGCCGAGCGCTTCGCCGCCTACGAGCGGCAGGTGTGGCGGGGCGTGGCCCCGCTCTTCAAGTTCATCAACAAGTACTACGAGCCCGCGTTCTTCGATCTGCTCCTCCGCCCGCGCCGCTGGTTCGGCGTCTACACCGCCGTGCTGAACGTCCTCTCCGGGGGCAGTTTCTTGAAGATGCGCTGGCGCACGCGCGCGTCGCTGGCGATCCTGTTCCTGCTCGCGCGTCTCAACGTCCGCAACCTGCGCGGGACGGGGCGCCCGATCGAGTCGCGTCTGGAGTGGTAGTGCGCCGTATCCTGCGCGGGTACGTCTTCACGATCGTCGGCATCGCCATCGGCGTGGCGGGTCTGGTCGCGCTCGGCGCCATGGGCGAGCGGATCGTGCGCTTCATCGACGGCGGCGACCGCTTCGTGCTGGGACAGATCTCGGTGGCCGGCCGGGGCATGGGCATGGGCACGGGTTTCACGGCAGGGGGGCCGCTGCCCGCGTCCGCCCTCCGTGCCATCGCCGGCGTCGACGGCGTGTCGGGCGTGCAGGCGCAGGTCATGCTTCCGCTCGATCCTTCCACGTCGCAGTTCATGACGCTCACCCAGGAGCTGGTCCTCGGCGTGGACGTCTCCGTTCCGACGCCGAACCGCTACTACCAGACGCTCCCCGTGCACGCGGGCCGGTATTTACGGCCGGATGACCATCACGTGGCGGTCGTCGGCTCATCGTTTGCCGCCTCGCACGGGCTCGGCGTGGGAAGCCGCCTCACCCTCGAGGGGCAAAGCTACGAGGTCGTCGGTGTCCTCGAGCGCATGCTGACGGCGCCCGACCGCTTCGTGATCGTTCCCATCGCCGACGCGCGCGAACAGTGGGTCCTCAAGGATCGGATGCTGCGCACGATCCTCGCCTCGGGCGCGGTGGCCGTGCGGGCCGAGGATCTCAACACGGGCGCCGCGGTGGGCTGGCGTGATGGTGAGGATCCCGACGTGGTGGCCCGGCGTATCCGCGACCGGGTCGAAGGTGTGAACGTTCAGATTCCGAGCGAGCTGAGCCGGCTCCTCCGTTCCTCGACCGCGTTCTTCTCCGCGCTCGTGGTCGGCATCGCCACCCTCGGCCTCGTCATCGGTGGCCTGTCGCTCGCGAACACCATCGCCGCCGCCGTCTTCGAGCGCATCCGGGACTTCGGCGTGAAGCGCGCGCTCGGCGCCAGCGATCTCCAGCTCGCGCGCGAGGTCCTCGCCGAAGCGCTCGCGGTGACGCTCTCGGGCGGTGCGCTCGGCGTGGCCATCGCGGTCGCGCTCGGCGTCACCGTGGACGGCTGGGCGGCGCGGAGTGGCCAGCAGCTGTTCCTGTTCTCGGGACGGCTGCTGGCGGGCGCACTGGTGTTCGCCACGCTGCTCGGTGCCGCTGCCGCCGCGTACGCGACCGCACGAGTGGTCCGGTTGTCGCCCGCGGAAGCGATCAGGCGCGGCGCCTGACGACATCCCGTTGCTTCAGGCGAAGGGGCTCGTCAAGTCCTACCGGGCTCCGTCGGGAGCAGCCATCCGTGTCCTTGGCGGTGTGGATCTGTCGGTGCCGAGCGGACGCTTGGCGCTCATCATGGGGCCGTCCGGCTCCGGAAAGAGCACGTTGCTCAACGTGCTCGGGTTGCTGGAGGACGCCGACGATGGTGACGTCTGGTACGGCGGGGAGCGCGTGACCGGTCTCTCCCGTCGCGGCCGGAGCCGGGCGCGAGGACGATACGTCGGATTCGTGTTCCAGTCCTTCTTGCTCCTGCCGTCGCTCACGGCCCTCGAGAACGTGGTGCTGGCGGCGCGCTACGTGGGACGCAACGCGCCCGCCGCGCGCCGGCGTGCCCTCGAGCTGCTCGCCGAGCTCGGCGTCGCCGATCGCCGCGATCACTACCCGGCCCAGCTCTCCGGCGGTGAGCAGCAACGCGTCGCCTTCTGCCGCGCCATCCTCAACGATCCACCCCTCTTGCTTGCCGACGAGCCCACGGGCAATCTCGATGACGTCAACGGTCGTGTGATCCTGGACGCCCTCCGCGCGCGGGCGCGCGCGGGCGCGGCCGTCATCGTGGTCACCCACCGCGCGGACGCCCGGCAGGACGCAAGCGCCGTGTTCCGAATGCACAACGGGATTCTCGAACAGGAGGAGTGCCCATGAAGCTCGTCACGCTCGCTCTGCTGCTGTCGCTCCTCGCCATGTCGCCCGCGGCCGGTGCCGAAGGCGTGACGCAAACGTTCGCGGCGCCCATGGACCGGGTGTGGTCCGTCACCGAGGGGGTGCTCAAACAGAACGGGTGGGGCATCGAGCAGTCCGATCGCGCGGGCGGATGGCTCACGACCGAATCGCGCGGCCTGGACGGCGAGGACTACGGCGTGTACGCCAAAGGCACCCGCCAGAAGCTGAAGATCAACATGAAGCCGGCCGGCAACCGGACGTCGGTGACGGTGGAGCGAACGGTCTTCAAGCGCGAGCGCATCCTCTGGATCGACAAGGACGAGCCCATCCAGGTGATGGACCAGAGCGTGGAGAAGAACATTCTCGCCGCCATCGCGAAGTCGCTCTGATGCTGAAGACCGTCCTCGTCGTCGTCTTCGCCGTCATGCTCGCCGGCACCGGACACGTGTTTCTCTCGAAGGCCATGCGCGCAGTCGGCGATCTCACGGAAGCGCCCGCGGACCGGCTGGGCGGCATGGTGCGCCGCGCGCTGTCCAGCCCCTGGTTCCTCGTGGGTGTCGCGCTTCAGGCCTCGTTCTTCGTCATCTACCTGACGCTGCTCTCCCGGGCCGACGTCAGTCTCGTGCTGCCGCTGACCGCCATGGACTACATCGTGGTGGGTGTGCTCGCGCAGTACTTGCTCGGCGAGACCCTGACGCTGGTCCGCTGGGCCGGGATCGGATTCATCGTCGTCGGCGTCGGCCTGGTGTCGCGCACCTGAGCCCCCGCGCACGCGCATTCGGGCCGGGGGCGGCGGCGGCCGCGGTCGTGCTGCTCGCGGTGCCGTTTCTCTTCGTGGCACTCGGACGCGCGCCTTTCGACGACCCCGGGGAAGGGATGCACGCCGAGATCGCGCGGGAGCTCGGGCTCTCGGGCGATCCGCTCGTGCTCACCCTGAACGGTGTGCGGTACCTCGACAAGCCGCCGCTCCTCTACTACCTGCTCGCCGGCGTCTTCGCGGTCGCGGGGAAGACCGAAGGTGCCGCGCGCGCCGTGCCCGCCGTCGCTGCCCTCGTCGCGGTCGCCGCCGTGGCGTGGCTGGGCGCGTGGCTCATGGATGAAGCGCGCGGCGCGGTGGCCGGTCTCGCGCTGCTCACCAGCGGCGCGTTCTTCGCGTACGGGCGCTACGTGCGTCCGGAGACCTTGTTCGTGGCCGCGCTCGCGGCGGGCTTTGCGCTCGGGCTCGCCGGCATCGTGGAGCGCCGGCGCGTGCTGGTCGGTCTCGCCGCCGTCGCCTTCGGCGCCGCCGGATTCGCCAAAGATCCGCTGGGGGCGCTCCTGCCGCCCCTCGTGATCGTGCTGGCGGCGGCCCTCGCCGGTCGCGCCCGCGACTGCGCGCGGCTGCTCCCGTGGTGGGGCGCGGTGGCGTGGGTCGTGCTGGGGTTCGGGTGGTGGGTCGTCGCGGAGGCGCGTACACCGGGCGCCGTCTGGTACACGGTCATCGACAACCACGTATTCAACCTGGCGCGCGTGCGCCGGTTTCCGGACGAGGACGTGCCGCTGTCGGCTGCACAGTTTCTCACGGTGGCGGCGGTGGGAGCGGTGCCGTGGGTGATCGCGGCCGCGGTCGCGCTCGTGGATCTCGTGCACCGCCGCGCGTGGCGTGACGATCGCGAGCTGCCGTGGATCGCGCTCGCGCTGTGGAGCGTTGCTGTGCTCGGCGGGACCGCGCTCTCACCGTTTCGGCTGCCGCATTACGGCCTGCCCGCCTATCCCGCCCTCGCGCTCCTCGCCGCCCGCGCCTGGCGCGCCGAGCGCGCGCGCATGCTCATCGCGCTGCACGGGGCGGCGTTTGCCGCGCTCGCGATCGGATGCGTGCTCGCGTGGTCGAGCGACGGCCGTGTGTTCATCGCCGACGTCATGACCGCCACCGACGTCGCCACCCGCAAGACGGCGGTCGTGGGCCAGGCCGCCGCGCTCCCGTGGCCGGCCATCAAGGCGCTTCTCGGCTACGCGAGCGTCGTCTTCCCGATCGGTGCCGTCGCGCTCGCGGTCGCGTTCGTCGCGCGCGGCGCCGCCGCCCGCTGGCGCGAAGGAGTGGGCGCGATCGTGGTGGCATCGACCATGCTCGCCATCGTCCCCGCGGTCGCGGGTGGTCTCACCGCGGTCGCCGAGCACCGCGCCGTGCGCCGACTCGCCGAAGAAATCGCGCGCCGGGCCGGTCCGAACGACGTGATCGCCCACGAGGGACCCATCGAGAACTCCGGTGCGCTCGAGTGGTACTCGAACCGGCGGCCCGTGATCGTCACTGGACGGCAGAGCGTGCTCGGTTTCGGCGCCGCTCGTGCCGAGAGTGCGGACGTGTTCTGGGAGCCGGCGCGCTTGCGCCAGGCGTGGGACGCGGCGGCGCGGGTGTGGCTGCTCACCGTCCGTGCGCCGGAGCGAAGCGTTGCCGCCAGCTTGCCCGGCGCGAAGCTCGTCGCGGCGGAGGGGGGCCGTTGGCTGTACGTCAACCGATGATGCCTCGGTTAGGATAGGACGGCCATGCCGGATGTCATGAACACGCTCTTCCTGCATCCGCCGTCATTCGCGGGTTTCGACGGCGGCGCGGGGTCGCGCTATCAGGCACGGCGCGAGGTCCGCTCGTTCTGGTATCCGACGTGGCTCGCCCAGCCCGCCGCCCTCGTGCCGGGCAGCCGGCTCGTGGACGCGCCGCCAGCCGGACTCACGCTCGCCGACGTGGTGCCGCTGGCGCGCCGCTACGACCTCGCCGTGCTCCACACGAGCACGCCCTCGTTCGCCGCCGACGTGAAGGTGGCGGAGGCGCTCAAGGCCGAGAACCCGCATCTCCGCATCGGTTTCGTGGGCGCCCACGTCGCCGTCCAGCGCGAGGCGGCGCTGGCGGCCTCGCGCGCGATCGATTTCGTGGCGGGCAACGAGTTCGACTTCACGGTGAAGGAAGTGGCGGAAGGCCGGCCGCTGGCCGAGGTGGCGGGGCTCAGCTATCGCGTCAACGGCCACGTCACGCGCACGCTGGAGCGCCCGCCCCTCGAGAACATGGACGCGCTCCCGTTCGTGGTGGACGTGTACGCGCGCGACCTCGACATCGACCGGTATTTCATCGGCTATCTCCTCCATCCCTACGTCTCGCTGTACACCGGCCGCGGCTGCCGTTCCAAGTGCACGTTCTGCCTGTGGCCGCAGACCGTGGGCGGTCATCGCTATCGGACGCGGAGCGTGGAGCACGTCGTCGCCGAGATCGCAGCCGCGGTGCGGCACTTTCCCACCGTGAAGGAGTATTTCTTCGACGACGACACCTTCACCGACGACCTGTCGCGCGCGGAGGCGATCGCGCACGGGCTCGGCCGGCTCGGCGTCACCTGGTCGTGCAACGCGAAGGCGAACGTCCCGGAGTCCACCCTGCGCGTGCTCCGCGACAACGGCCTCCGTCTGCTCCTGGTCGGCTACGAGTCCGGCAGCCAGGCGATTCTCAACAACGTGCGCAAGGGCATTCGCCTCGACGTCGCCCGAGAGTTCACGAAGAACGCCAAGCGGCTCGGGATCAAGATCCACGGCACGTTCATCATGGGATTGCCCGGGGAGACGCGGGAGACGATCGACGAGACGATTCGCTTCGCGCGCGAGATCGATCCCGACACCCTCCAGGTCTCGCTGGCGGCGCCGTACCCGGGCACCGAGCTCTATCGCGAGGCCCAGGCGCGCGGCTGGCTGGAGACGGACGCGCTCGTGGATGGCAGCGGCGAGCAGGCGAGCGCGCTCGGCTATCCGCATCTGCCGCGCACCGAGATCTTCGCCTCCGTGGAGAGCTTCTACCGTCGTTTCTACTTCCGGCCGCGCAAGCTCTTCGCGCTCATGGCCGAGATGGTGCGCGACGTCGAGATCTGCAAGCGGCGGCTCGGGGAGGGCATCGAGTTCGTGCGGTTTCTCGCTCGCCGGCGTCGCGACGCTCGCTAGCGTGGCGCGCTTCGAGACCAAGCGACTTCCCCCCGTCGCCGACACCGTGGCTCCCGATGGCTCGGACGTGCGCGTCCTCCTCGGCCTTGCCGGCGGCGGTCTCGCTCACTTCGCGCTCGGTCCCGGTCGCACGTCGATCGCGGTTGCGCACCGCTCGGTGGAGGAGATCTGGTTCTTCCTGAGCGGCCGCGGCGAGATGTGGCGCAAGCTCGGCAACGACGCGCAAGTGGTGACCGTCGATGCCGGCGTCTGCATCACCATTCCCGTTCACACGGAGTTCCAGTTTCGGAGCGTGGGGGACGAAGACCTGTCGGCGGTGGCGGTGACGATGCCGCCGTGGCCCGGGCCCGACGAAGCCTACACGGTCAAGGGACCGTGGACGCCAACGGTGGCGCCAGCAGGTCACGCACGGTGACGAGGCGGTACCCGGCGTCGCGCAGACCATCGATCATGGCCGGGAGCGCCGCGCACAAGCGCTCGGGAGCGCGGGGCGTGCCCTCGGCGTCGTGGAGATCGACGATGGCGCCGGGATGCGCGCGGCGCAACACGCGGCGCACCTGAGCTTCCGCCGGCGCCGGACGCAGTCCTTCCGGCTGCACCGACCACAGCACGCACCGCAAACGGTGACGCCGGAGCGCGCCGAACATCGCCGCGTTGACCATGCCCCACGGCGGCCGGAAGTGCCGGGGCGCCGCGCCCGCGAGGTCGCCGAGCACGTCCTGCGCCCGCGCGATCTCGTGTTCGGTGCGAGCGGGGCCGCAGAGCCAGAGGCTCGTGTGCGACCAGCCGTGGCTCGCCACCTCGTGGCCTGCGCTCGCCATCCGCCGCACGGTGTCCGGCGCGCGGGCGGCTCGCGCGCCGACCAGGAAGAACGACGCCGGCACGCCGCGCGCGCCGAGGATGTCGAGCACGCGCGGCGTGTAGACGGGATCCGGACCGTCGTCGAACGTGAGCGCGATGCGGCGGTCGCCGCCCGCACCGCGACGGGCCGCGTTCACGGTCAAGAGGTGAGGCACCCAGGCGTAACCGACCCAGGCCGCGCCCGCGCCCGCCGCCATGCCGAGGCCGACGCGCGCGATCACTCGAGGACGGCGTCCGGCTCGAGCACCGCGCGCGCGATGCGGCGGCTCGCGTCGGGGCGTCGCAGCCGGCGCATCGACTCGCGCAGGTCGTCGAGGAGCCGCGGCTCGGCGAGAGCACGGTCGAGGAGCCGCCCGAGGTCGCCGCGGGTTCGCGCCACCAGCGCGATGCCGGTGCGCGACGCGAACCGCTCGTTCTGGCGCTCCTGGCCGGGCAGCGAGCCGTAGGTCAGGAGCGGCAGCTCGGCGGCGAGCGCTTCTGCGAGCGTCATCCCGCCCGCCTTCGTCACGAGCAGATCGGCCGCCGCCATGAGGGTGCGGACGTCCTGCGTGTACCCGAGGTTGCGCACGCGGGTGGCCGCGGTGAGGCGTTCCACCGTCCGCGCCAGGCGCGCGTCGGTGCCCGTGACCACGATCGCTTGCAGTGGTCGCGGCGCGTCCACGAGCGCGCGCGTCACGTCCGGGAGCCGGCCGAACGAGCCCTGGGTGCCGGCCATCGCGAGCACCACCGGCACGTGCGCGGACAAGCCGAGGGCGGCACGCGCCGAACCCGGATCGATCCACGTCTCGAACGCGGGTGGCACCGGCACGCCGGTGACGATCACACGCTCGCTCGGGATCCCGCGCGCGATGAACTCGTGCCGCACCTCTTCGGCGGCCACGCAGTACCGATCCACGTGACGCGCGATCCACTGCGCGTGGGCGACGAAGTCCGTCACCACCGTGGTGTGCGGCGGCACCAGCTCGCCGTGCTCGGCGAGGAACGACATCGCCGCCGCCGGCGTGGCGTGCACGGTCACGACGGCGTCGGGCGAGGTGCGGCGGAGCAGCGCGGCGAGCCTGCGCGCGCCCAGGTGCGTGGCGCCGAAGGTGGCAGGGGAGTCGCTCGCGATCCAGTCACCGACGCCGTAGGCCATGCCCCACAGCGCGGGCGCGTGGCGGAGCACGCGGTAGTAGAGGGCGCGGGTGGCGCTCGCGAACGTCGGGTGCACGAGCTCGCGGAAGTGATCGACGACGTCGACGGCGGCGCCGTCGCGGGCGAAGGCGAGGGCGAGGCTGCGCGCCGCGCTGTTGTGTCCCGAGCCGTAGCTGGCGGTGAGGATCAGGACGCGGCGCATCGCCTGTGTATTATAGCCGTGGCGTTCCTGCGATGAGCGTTCCGTCGCGCCTCGGTCGTCTCACAGCGTTCGTGCGGCGCCGGTTCGGCGGCGCCGCCGGTGTCGCCTCCCGTCCCGGCATCGACGAAGAAGTGCGCCTCCGCCTCGCGCTCACCGCCGGCCGCATGGGCATCTGGGATTGGGACGTGACGAGCGGCGCCGTGACGTGGACGGGAGAGCTCGAAGCGATGTATGGCCTTGCTCCCGGTGCGTTCGATGGCCGCCTGGAAAGCGTCTTTGCCACCGTTCATCCCGACGACCGCGCCACTCTCGACGACGCCATCCAGCGTGGGCTCAGCAGCGGCCAGCCGTTCGCGGTCGAATACCGGGTCATCTGGCCGGACGGCGACGTGCGGTGGCTGGTCTCCCAGGGCACCGCCTTCTTCGACGGGGCGGGCCGCGGCGTTCGTATGTTGGGCGTGACCGCCGACATCACGGAGCGCAAGCGCAGCGAGACCGAGCGTACGCGCGCGGAGCAGCGCGCGCGCTCGCTCGCGGAGGCCGGGCACTTCCTGTCCCAGACGCTCGATCCGGATGAAGTCGGGCAGCGCATCACCGACAGCGTGCGCGGTCTCTTCGGGCTGACGACGGCGCTCTTCTACCAGAGCATCCCCGATGCCGAGGATCTCGCGCTCGTCGCCTTCTCGGGGGACATCGGTCCCCGCTGGCCACGCTCGACGGTCGTGCCTCGTGCCACCGGGACGGTGGGCCTGGCCGTGGCGCGGCGTGAACCGGTCCTGACCGCGGACGTGTTGAGCGATCCCGCCATCACGCTCACGCCGGAGATCCGGGCGCGGGTGGAGCGGGCGCCGTACCGCGCGGTGCTGGCGGTGCCGCTCATCGTCCACGAAACCGTGGTGGGCGCGCTCGCCCTCTGCGATCGCCGCGGCCGCGCGTTCGACGACGAGGACGTGCGGCTGGCGCAGGCGTTCGCCGACCAGGCCGCCCTCGCGCTCGCCAACGCGCGTCTCTATCGGGCCGCGCGCACGAGCGAGTCGCAGTACCGGAGCTTGCTCGAGGGATCGATCCAGGGCATCTACATCGAGCGCGACATGCTGATCATGTTCGCGAACCGCGCCGTCGCCCGCATGTTCGGTTACGAGGCGCCGGACGCGCTGACAGGGATGGACGTCGGCGGCCTCTTCGCACCTGAGGAGCGCGCCGCCATCGAGGCGCGGTCGGAGGCGTGGCGCCGCGGCGACGCCGTACCTGCGCGCTATGTGGGCCGCGGCCTTCGCGCCGACGGCGAGCACATCTGGATCGAGGCGCTCGCCTCACCGGTGAGCTGGGACGGCGGCGCCGCCGTGCTCACCACGCTCTTCGACGTCACCGACCGGCGGCGCGCCGAGGACGCACGGGCGGCGCTTCTCGCACTGGAGCGGAAAGCGCGCACGGAGGCGGAAGCCGCCAACCGCGCCAAGGACGATTTCCTCGCCACGCTCTCGCACGAGCTGCGCACGCCGCTCAACGCGATCCTCGGCTGGGCGCAGCTCCTGCGCACCGGTGACCTGCCGCCCGACAAGGCGGGGCGCGCGGTGGAGACGATCGCGCGCAACGCCCAGCTCCAGGTGCAGCTCGTGGAGGATCTGCTCGACGTGTCGCGCATCATCACCGGCAAGCTTCATCTCGAGATCCGTGCCGTGGAGCTGCCGGCCGTGGTGGAGGCGACGGTGGAGTCGGCGCGGCCGGCGGCGGAGCTCAAGGGCGTCCGGCTCGGCGCCGTGCTGGACCGATCGCTGCCGGTGTTGCCCGGTGATCCCGAGCGCCTCCAGCAGATCCTCTACAACCTGCTCTCGAACGCCATCAAGTTCACGCCAGCGGCCGGGCACGTCGAGGTTCGCCTGGAGCGGATGGCGCGGCATGCGCGTCTGACCGTCGCCGACACCGGCATCGGGATCGATCCCGACTTCCTGCCCCACGTCTTCGATCGTTTCCGTCAGGGCGATCCCACGAGCACGCGGCGCCATCGCGGACTCGGTCTCGGTCTCGCCATCGTGCGGCATCTCGTCGCGCTGCACGGCGGAAGCGTGCGCGCGGACAGCCCCGGCGACGGCAAGGGCGCCACGTTCATCGTCGACCTGCCTCTGCAGCAGCCGGAGCGACCGCTCGCGGAGCCGGACCCCGAGACCGCCATCGACCGCCTTCCAAGCCTCGTCGGTGTCCGTGTGCTCGTCGTCGACGACGAGCCCGACATGCGCGATCTCGTCACGGCCATCCTCGAGCAGCAGGGCGCCGCCGTACGGGGCGCCCTCTCCGCCAGTGAGGCCCTCCGTGCGCTGGACCAGTTCGCGCCCGACGTGCTGCTGTGCGACATCGGGATGCCGGGTGAAGACGGCTACGCGCTGATCCGGGAGATACGCGCGCGGGAGGCCGACGGCGGTCGGCACCTCGCCGCCGTCGCGCTCACCGCCTACGCGCGGCCGGAGGACCGCACACGCGCGCTCGTCGCCGGCTTCCACGCGCACCTGGCCAAGCCGGTGCAGCCGGAGGAGCTGACGGTCGTGGTGGCCAGTCTCGCGGGGCGGCGGTCGTAGCGCTTGAAAGGAACGGCGGCTGGGGTGATAATTCGGCGACTCGGTCGATTAGCTCAGTTGGTTAGAGCGCGTGCCTCACATGCACGAGGTCGCTGGTTCAAGTCCAGCATCGACCACCATCCAACGCGAGGCCACCCGGCCTCGCGTTTCTTTTCGGCGCGACGTCGGACCAGACGATCGAGTGATTCGGTCAGCGAATGCGGGTCACCGCGCACGGTGATGATAGGCTGAACCGGACATGATGCGGCTCGCGCTTGTCCTGCTCGGCTGCCTGCTCGTATTCGATGTCGCCACCCCGCTCCTGCCGGGCGCCTTCCGCTTCGCGCCCGAAGAATCGGTGGATGCTCTGCACGGGCCGGAGCGGCCACGCGTCCGCGCCGCGATGCCGCGTCTGCACGCGGCGGTCGTTCCCGTGGCGACCACGCGTCCCGCTCTCGAGCACACCGTACGCGAGCGTCCGCACCGCTCGCCGCCGCGTACCGACGTTCGTCGGGACGCACTCGGCGTTCGCGCCCCTGGCGACAGTCCCGTCCTCGACGAGGACTGACTCGCATCGCGTCCGTCGTCCGTCGCTTCTGATCCTCATTCCATCTCAGGACGGTGTATGCGATGCAGATAGTCGGAAGATCGTTCCGGCGCCGCCGCCGGTGATGTAGATGCCGCACGACGTCCTCACCGCGATTGCGCTCAGCATCATCGCGGCCGCCGTCTGTGCGCTGTTCGCGCGGGGCACGCGGCAGCCGCTGATCCTCGGCTACATCGCGGGCGGCGTCGCCCTCGGGTCCCACCTCGGGCTCGGGGTGGTGACGGACGAGGCGAGCATCGAGGTCATCGGAGAGATCGGGCTCATCTTCCTGCTCTTCATCATCGGCCTCGAGATCAGCGTGCCCCGGCTACTGCAGGCGGGACGCGCCATCCTCGTCACCGGTCTCCTGCAGTTCCCGATGTGCGCGGCGATCGCGTGGTGGGCCTTCCGCGACGTGGCGCCGCTGCGCGAGGGCCGGCTCGATGGCCTCTACCTCGCGGTCGCGCTCAGTCTCTCCTCCACGCTCATCGTGGTGAAGCTGCTCTTCGACAAGCTCGAGATCGCAACCTTCGGCGGCAAGATCACGCTCGGCATCCTCATCTTCCAGGACCTGTGGGCGATCGGCTTCATGGCGCTCCAGCCGAATCTCGACAACCTGCGTCCGGCGCCGCTGCTCCGCTCGCTGGCGGCGGGGATTCTGCTCGTGGGCCTCGCCGCCCTCCTCTCGCGCTTCGTGCTCCCCACGCTGTTTCGTACCATCGCGGGCTCGCATGAGCTCGTGCTCATCACCGCGATCGGCTGGTGCTTCCTGCTGTCGGGCGTGGCCGGGTACGCCGGACTCTCGCGCGAGATGGGCGCGCTCATCGCGGGCATGGTGCTCGCCGCTTTTCCCTACAGCATCGAGGTGACCTCGCGGCTGTCCGGCGTGCGCGACTTCTTCGTCACGCTGTTCTTCGTCACCCTGGGGCTGAAAGTCCCCGCGCCGTCACGCGAGATCCTCCTCCTCGCCGGGGTCGGCGTGGCCGTGGTCGTGCTCTCGCGCTTCCTCGCCATCTTTCCGCTCTTCGCGCTGCTGCGATTGGACGCGCGCACGGCGGGGGTGGTGTCGATCAACCTCGGTCAGGTCTCCGAGTTCTCGCTCGTCATCGTCACCCTCGGCGCCGGCTACGGTCACGTGAGCGGCCAGGTGTCGGCGGTCGTGCTCTACACGCTGGTCATCACCGCGGTGCTGTCGACCTACGGCATCGTGTTCAACCACGATCTCGCGACCATGATCGCGCGCCTCATCGGCCTCACCGGCCTCCCCCAGTGGCTCGGGGCGCACCGGCGACCCCCGCGCGAGAAGCGCGACGACCGCGCGCGGGGGCATGACGTGTTCCTGCTCGGGGTGTCACGGGAGGGGCTCGCGCTGCTGCATCGGCTGGATCGCGACTGGCCGGCCGTGAAGGGACGGCTCGTCGCCGTCGATTTCAACCCGGAGACGCTCGAGCAGCTGCAGCAGGACGGGATCGAGTGCCACTACGGGGACATCTCGAACATCGAGACGCTGCGCCACGCGGGCGTGGAACGCGCGACGACGGTCGTCTCCAGCGTATCCGACAGCTATCTGCGCGGCACCGACAACCTGCGCCTGTTGCGCCTGGCGCGCGCGCTGGCGCCGGCGGCCAGGGTCGTCCTCACGGCCGATAGCCTCGAGCGCGCCGAGGCGCTGTACGCGGAGGGCGCCGACTACGTGCTCATTCCGCCCACGCTCGCGGCGGAACATCTGTACCGGCTGCTCAAGGACGAGTCCGTCCAGGGTCTCGAGCGCGCCCGCCGCCGTCAGGCGAGCGAGGTGTTTCGCCAGCCCGTCCGCTAGGCGGCGCCCTGACCGGCCACGGCGGCGTCGAAGAGCACGGCGGCCCGCTTGATGAGGGTCGCGATCACCTCGCCGTAGAAATGGCTCATGTCGCCGCCCGCGCGCAGCCGCTCGCCGGTGAGCGTGTAGGTGCCGGTGCTGCCCTGTCCCACGAAATCGCGCGTGAAGTTCTGATCGAGCAGCGGCTTCACCCACGGGTACGTCTCTTCGGTGAGCTCCACCACGGTAGCGCCGCGAATCTTCCCCTCGGGCCCGATCCCCACCGCCACGCGCACCGGCCCATGGAGCGTGAACTCGGTGAGGAAGATGCTGGCCGCGACCATGCGCCCCTGGTCGTCGCGGCCGATGTAGAACCGGTAGAAGTTTTCGTCGGGGTTCCACCCCGACTGCTTCTGGATGAGCTGGCGCTGCTCGGGGGAGAGACGAATCTCGCGCACGAAGAACCGACGTGACCCCGCGAGCAGTGACGCCACCGCATCACGGTCGGAGACGAGCACGACGGGCGGGGTGATGTGGGCGACCGCCAGTGCCGCCGCGAACAGCACGGCGACGGCGGCGCCGGCACCGGACACGATCATGCGCTTCATGGGCGCGCCTCCTCGAGCCAGAGCTCGTAGAGCGAGATGACGGTGATCAGGACGTAACCGAGCGCGAACGTGCTGCCGCCAAGGGTGACGAGGGCGCTGAAGCCGGGCCACAGAAACCGCGTCAGCCACATCCCGCCGATGTCGATGACGGTGCCGACGAAGGGCAGGGCGAGGATGACGCTCTTTTTCACCTCGCCCAGCGACGAGAACAGGAAGATGAGACCGAGGAGGCCCGCGATGAGTGTTTGCCCGAACAGGTGCGTGTGACTGGTCTGGATCAGGAGCGGGGTCCGGATCCAGACCTTGGCGCTGCTGCTGATCTGGGCGAGATCGATCTCCTTCTCTCCGCTCATCTGACCGTGTCCCATGTGCATCATCGGCATCTCCGGGGCCAGGCTCGCCTGCACGTCGCTCGGCGACAGCCCGACCGCGGTGGCGGCCTGCGCCAGCGCCGCGATGGCGCCGCAGCCGATGCCGAGCAGATAGAGCGTGCAGAAGACCTTGCCGCTCACGGGCAGCCGCGAGAGATAGATGCCGTTCATCGCCAGTCTCTCCTAATAGTTCACCACGAACTGTAGCGTCACCTGATGGGCGTCGCGATCGGCACGGAGGATGGGAACTCCCGGCGGCTCATCGGAGAACACGTGCTTGTTGGAGTGGTTGAACCGGTACTCGAGGCGGATGTCCACCCAGTCGAGCGGGTGCCGCGTGCGCGTGTACGTCACACCGACCGGTCGCAGATCCGGAATGAGCCGCGAGAGGTGGAGGATGGGCGCGATCGTGAACGACTGGAGGACTTGCTTCACGCCGGTGCGGGCGCCGTCGAGGTCGTTGAAGTAGCCGTAACGGAACGAGACGCCGAGCCACTCGAAGACGTCGTAGTGGGCGAGCGCGTAGAGACCCAACCAGTTCACGTCCTCGTCGTTGACGGCGGCCGCTGCGAACGGGATCCCGCGGCGGCGGAAGGAGACGCCGGATTCGCCGCCGTAGAGGAACTCGGCCGCCACGAGCAGCCGCTTGAACGGCGTCCACGTCACGTCCGCGTCGATGATCCACCGCGGATGCGCGGTGTCGTTGGATTGCTCGGGCCCCCACCAGCCGCCGATGCCGAAGTTCAGGAGCTGTTCACCGTGGAGGGGGGTGAAGCCGATGCGCCCACCGAAGCTCTTGTCGCGGTTGTTGTCCTCGAGCGGGTCCTCCGTGGTCTCGTTCTCCCAGCGGTTGACGACCCAGGCCGTGGCGTCGAGCCAGGGCGCGAACTGGTAGGCGACCTGAAAGCCGGTCATGCTCTGCGGCCGTCCGAAGCGCTGGAGCTCCGACGTCGTCGCGGTGAGGTTGAGGGCGGCGTCGTGTCGCTCGTAGCCGAACGGGGTGTCGAAGCGGCCGAAGGAGATCGCCACGCCGTTCCCGATCGGCGCGATGCCGGTGATGTTGAACCGGTGCAGGTTGACCTCCGTCTCGATCTCCTCCGTGCCGAACTGCTCGATGCACATCCCGACCCCGGGACAGCCGAACGCGGGACCGAAACCGTGGCTGTGACGGTGCGCATGCCGTTCGATCTCGATGCTGGCGCCGGCGGAGAGCCATGGGGAGAACGTCTTGAAGGCGCCGAGGGCGAACTGATCGAAACGGAAATCGAGGCTGCGTGGCTCCGACGTCGCCGGGATACCACCCGCGAACTCCGGCACCATCTGGATGTGGCTGTTGAAGTTCGCCGAGCCCACGAAGAACCCCGAAAATCGGACGCCCCCGAGCTCCGGCTTGCCGAGTCCCAGCGTCTCGAAGGGGTGCTCGCGCTCGAGCGTGACCTCGCGCTCGCCCGGCGCCGGCGCCACCGCGGGCACGATCATTCCCACCGGTCCCTGGCGGACAGGGATCAGATCGGCCTTCGTCGGCTGCTCGGGGCTCGCCGGCTGCTGGGCACTCTTCGGTTGTTCGGGGCTTGCCGGTTGCTGCACGTTCTTCGGTTGGACCGGCGACGGCTGCTGGACATTCTTCGGTGGTTCCGCGGATGGCGGCTGCTGGACTTTCTGCCCCGGGTCCGGTGTCGGGCGCGATTCCGGGGTCTGCCGCTGCTCGTTCTGCCGCTGTTCGAGCGTGTTGAGCCGCTGCTGGAGCCGTTGGATCTCCTGCCGCAGTGTCTCCAGCTCGGAGGAGATCCCTTGCGCGAATGCCGTCAACGGAGCGCACGTCATGGCCACGGCCAAGCCGAGGCTGCGCACGGTGAGACGGTGCCCATGGAGTCCCATGTCTTCCTCCCTCGAATCATCCCTTCGATGGACGGCAGCGATACCGGCGTCGGACGACGCGAGGGGCCGTCCGCGCCGGGGTAGGCGGGTAACGCCTACCGAACTATCCGCGCGCGATGATCGAGCAGTGGATCAGGAGGAGAAGGCGGGTGGAGCGCGGGCGACCGGGAGTCTAGCCGGAGGCTCGGGCAGCAGCAGCGGGCTCGCGGCGACCGTCGATACGGCGACGTCGTGGACGGTGAGGAGGGTGACCATCGCCGCCGCGGTGGAGAGGCCGCGCTCGGCGCTGGCCGCGAACACGCACTCGTGGTGCGGCTCGACGTGATCGCGGTCGAAGAGGTGATGGACGGTGTGCGGGGCCTGCCACACGACCACCGCCGCGAGCATCGCGGCGGCGAGAAAGGCGGTGAGCCGCAGCCCCGGGCGGAGAGGACCTCTCACCATCGCGCGCATTATACGCGCACAGCCTCCGAACGTGTCAGACCGGGGTCAGGCCGACGTCGCGCGCTGGCGGTATCGCCGACGGAGCCAGAGTGCGCCCGCGACCACGATCACGAGCGCGAGGCCGATCATGCTCGCCCGTCCGATCCAGCGCTCGGCCACGTACCAGCTGGCGCCGAGGACGTAGCCGAGCAGCACGAAGCTCCCTGCCCACAGGGCGCCGCCCACCGCGTTGTAGAAGAGGAACCGCGAGTACGGCATCCGCGATGCGCCCGCCACGAACGGGACCAGCGCGCGCAGGAAACCCACGAAGCGGCCCAGCAGGACCGACTTGCCTCCGTGGCGGTCAAAAAACCGATCGACCTGGTCCAGGCGCTCGGGCCGGAACCCGAGGCGCGGCCCGAAGCCCATGAGCCAGCGCCGGCCGAGGTGGCGGCCCAGCTCGTAGCCGATGCTGTCGCCGATCACCGCTCCCAGCGTCACCACGACGAGGACGGGAAGCAGGTCGAGGACGCCCGCCGCCGTCAAGAACCCCGCGACGAGAACGAGGCTCTCACCGGGGACGACGAAGCCGAGGAACGCCGCCGACTCCAGGGTGGCGCCCAGGAAGATGATGACGTAGCCCCAGTGCCCGAGGCGGGTCACGAGGTCGATGAGGAAATCGAGGATGGTGGACACGAGTCCAGTATCGACCGTGGGCAAAGCGGCGAGCGGACGGAGGCTACTCGGCGGTGACGCGGAGCACTTCGTCGACGGTGGTGACGCCTTCGATGACCTTCCGGAGACCGGCCTCGCGTAGCGTCTTCATCCCCTGGTTGCGCGCGACCTGGCGAACCTCGGCGGTGGAGGCGCCCGCGAGCACGAGGTCGCGAATCTCCTGCGTGATCGGCATGACCTCGTACAGCGCGCAGCGCCCCTTGAGACCGGTGTAGTTGCAGCCCGAGCAGCCGGTGCCGCGCGGCACCATGAGGCCGACGAGATCGAGCGGGGTATGGCCATGGGGCACCAGGCTCTCCTCGTCGATCTCGTACATCTCGCGGCAGTCCGGGCAGACCTTGCGCACCAGACGCTGGGCGACGATCAGCCGGAGCGCGGAGGAGAGCAGAAACGGCGCCACCCCCATGTCGAGCAGCCGCGCCACCGTCGACGGTGAATCGTTCGTGTGGAGCGTGCTCAGGATGAGATGGCCGGTGAGGGAGGCGCGCACCGCGATCTGCGCCGTCTCGCCGTCGCGCATCTCACCGACGAGGATGACGTTGGGATCGTGGCGCAAGAACGAACGCAGCGCGCTCGCGAACGTGAGCCCGATCTCCTCGTTCACCTGCACCTGGTTGATGCCCTTGAGGTTGTACTCGACGGGATCCTCGAGGGTGACGATGTGGACGTCGGGCGAGTTGATGCTGGAGAGCGCGGCGTAGAGCGTGGTCGTCTTCCCGGAGCCGGTGGGGCCGGTGATCAGGATCATCCCGTGCGGGCTCTTGATCGCTCTCTCGAGCTGCTCGCGGCACCACGCGTCGAGGCCGAGCGCGGCGAAATCGAGCTGCATGGCGTCGCTGTTGAGGAGCCGGAGGCAGACGCTCTCGCCGAAGATCGTGGGGAGGACGGAGACGCGGAAGTCCATCTCGCGGCCGCTCCAGCGGAAGCGGATGCGACCGTCTTGGGGGAGCCGGCGCTCGGCGATGTCGAGGCTCGCCATGATCTTGATGCGGGAGACGACGGCGGCCTCCAGGCGCTTCGGCGGCGTCATCACCTCGTGCAGCATGCCGTCGATCCGGATGCGGACGCGGAAGATCGACTCGTACGGGTCGAGATGAATGTCCGAAGCGCCGCGCCGGATCGCTTCGAGGAAGATCATGTTCACCAGCTTCACGACCGGCGCGTTCTCGGTCATGGCGCGCAGGTCGCCCACGTTCAGGGTGTCGGCCGTGCTGTCGAGCACCGGGAGATCGACCGCGGGCGACTCCGCCTCTGCTTCGTTCAGGATGTCGGTGAGCGAGGTCGGCGAATCGCCGTAGGCGGCTTCGATCGTCTTGAAGATCTCCGACGGTCGCGCGATGACGGGGACGACCTTGAGGCCGGTACGGAAGCCCACCTCGTCGAGCGCGGAGAGGTTGGTGGGATCGATCATCGCCACCGTGAGCGATCCCACCGTGCGGCCGATGGGAATCAGCTCGTACTTCCGCGCCACCGCGGCCGGGACGAGGCGCAGGATCTCGGGCGCGATGTTCGGCGGGACGCCGACGACCGGGATCGTGTACTGGCGGGAGAGGAAGCGCACGAGCTGTTCTTCGGTGATGAGGCCGAGACGGACGAGGACGGCGCCGAGCTTCTCGTTCGTGCGCTTCTGCTCGCCGACGGCGCGGGCGAGGTCTTCCTGGGTGATCAGGCCTTCGGCGGCAACGAGGTCGCCGAGGCGCCGGCCGAGTGACGCCGAACCCGCTTTGACCTCGGGATCGCCGGCACCGGAAGGGACAGTTCGCCTGGTCACCGGGCGCCGATCGTGCAAGCCGGGCACCAACCTTTGGGTGGCCATTGGCCCAATACCGGCGCGGATTTTGCGGTGAGGGGAGGGGGTCCCCGGCTCACTTGTCACCCCCCGTGTCGGCCTGTCCGGCCAGGAAGTGCCCAGGGCGGCCGAGGGCGGCGGCCCCCCGTTGGGACGCGCGCACCCTGTGGTACCATCCCGTCCGAGCCGACCAGTCATTTAAGGTGTGGCCGCCCCCCGGGAGTCACGCATGAAGGTATGCATTTTTTTTGATGGTCAAAACTTCTACCGCTCTCTCATCCGCTATGACGAAACTCTTCGTGTCGACTATGACCGCCTCGCCATCTGGATCACGCAGGCGGTGGGCGGTGCCGGCGCCGTGTTCGGCGGCGCGTACTATTACGTCGGTGTCGCCGCCGGCGCGCCGCCGCTCGTCGAAGGATTCCTGAAAGGTCTCGAGCTTCGTCCCGGTTACTTCGTGAAGCGTGAGCCGCGCGTACGCCGCAGCGGACGCTGCGCGGCGTGCGGCAGCGAATACGAGTACACGACGGAGAAGCGCGTGGACACGCGTCTCGTCGCCGACCTCATCCACCACGCCGCCAACGACAACTTCGACGCCGCGGTGCTCGTGTCCGGTGATGACGATTTCGTGCCCGCGGTGGAAGCGGTGAACGCGCTCGGCAAGCAAGTGTGGGTGGCGACGTGGTCGGCGGAAGAGCTCTCCACCGATCTCCGCGTTCGCTGCTTCGGCCATCTTCACCTGAGTGAAGGCCTGAGCGCCTTCCGCGCCGAGCGCAGTCGCCCCGACCGCGGGGCCGCGCGCGTGGAAGGACGCATGCTCGGTCGCGCCGCCGCGCGGGGCGCGCGTGTGCTCCCCGAGGACGCTCTCGAGCGCGCGCTCCTCGAGCTCCAGCGCGCGGAGGCGCGGCTGCCGCACGTCAGCCGCGGTTACTTCGTCACGCGCTGGAAGTCCCATCAGCTTCCGCCCGCGGGTCACGAGCGCGAGGCGCTCGTGCAACGGCTCATCGACGCCGGCCTCGCCGAGCAGTTCGATGTCACCGACGCCGAGGGCCGTTCCGTGGTCGCCATCCGCAGCCGCGAGCGGGATATCGTCGCCGGGTCCGCCTGACCGCGCCCTGCGGGCGCGGGCGGGTCGTGCGTTACAATGCGGCAGTGACGCGTTTCCCCACCATCACCGACGCCGCCGTCGCGGAGTTGCGGGCGCGCATCGGACGTCCCGTTCCCCGTCCCGAACCGTACATCGAGACCGCCACCCGCGACGCCATCCGTCACTGGGCGCACGGCATCGGCGACCGCAACCCGCGCTGGCAGCGCGGGGAGGCGCCGCCCACGATCCTCTTCGCGATGGATCGCATCGTGTCCGGCTACGTGGGCGGCCTCCCCGGCATCCACGCCATGTACGCCGGCACCGACTTTCGCTGGCGCCGACCCATCCGCGAGGGGGACCGGCTCGCCGGCGCCAGCGTGCTCCTCGATCTCGTGGAGAAACCGTCGCGGTTCGCACGGCGCGCGTTCCAGCAGACGTATCGCACCACGTTCACCGCCGCCGACGGCGCCGTCGTGTGCGAGGCGGACTCCTGGTGTTTTCGCACCGAGCGCGACACCGCCCGCGAGCGCGGGAAATACGCGGAGGTGACACCGCATCGCTACCGTGACGAGGAGATCGCCGCCATCCGGCGCGCGTACGCGGCGGAGGCGGCGCGCGGCGCGGAGCCACGCTACTGGAACGACGTGAAGGAAGGCGAAACACTGCCCGAGATCGTGAAGGGCCCGCTCACGGTGACGTCGGTCATCGCGTTCGTGCAGGGCTGGGGCAGTCTTTACGTGCGCGCGCATGGCCTCGCTTTCGACATGTTCGCGCGCCATCCCGCGCTCGCCATCCCGAACGCGCTCGGCGTGCCGGAGCCCCCGGAGCGCGTGCACTGGGACGAGGAGTTCGCGCGCGCGGTGGGCGTGCCGGGCGCGTACGACTACGGCCCCGAGCGCGTGGCCTGGCTCGGCCACCTCGTGACGAACTGGATGGGCGACGCCGGGCAGCTGGAGCGGTTGAGTGTGCAGGTGCGCCGCCACAACCTGATCGGCGACACCACGTGGTGTCGCGGCGTCGTGCGCGCCAAGGAAGGCATGGACGACCGGGCGGTCGTCCACCTCGATCTCGTGGCGGAGAACCAGCGCGGGGAGCGGACGGCGACGGGCACCGCCACCGTGGCGCTGCCGCGGCGGTGAGCGGGTGACGCTCGCCGAGCGCCTCGCCGCTTTCGCCGAGGGCCTGACCTTCGCCGACATTCCGGCGGAGGTCGTCGAGAGCGTGGAGCTGCGCGTGCTCGACATCCTCGGGATTGCGCTCGCCGCTTCCGTGTCCGAGGTCGCGCCGTCCATCCAGGGCGCCCTCGAAGGATGGTCGGCGCGCGGCGAGTGCACGGTGCTGAACCAGAAGCTCACCACGTCGGCGCCACTCGCGATCCTGCTCAACGGCGCCCTCGCCCACGCCCTCGACTTCGACGACACCCACGCCGCGTCGATCACCCACGCTTCCGCGGTGATCGTGCCGACCGTGCTCGGCCTCGCTGAGTACGCCGAGCTCGATGGCGCCACCACGATCACGGCCGCGGTCGCCGGTTACGAGGCCATCGCGCGCCTCGGCATGGCGGCGCCGGGGGCGTTCCACGCCAAGGGCTGGCACGCGACGGCCGTGTGCGGCGCGTTCGCAGCGGCGCTTGCCGCCGGCAAGTGCGACCGGCTCGACGCCGCGCGTTTGACGTCAGCGCTCGGCATCGTGGGGAGCTTCGCCTCGGGCGTGATGGAATTTCTCGAGGACGGCTCGTGGGTCAAGCGCGTGCACACCGGCTGGGCGGGGCACTCGGGAGCGGTGGCGGCCGCCTTCGCGCGCGGGGGCTTCAAAGGCCCCGCCACGATCCTCGAGGGGCGGTTCGGGTTCTACTCCACGTTCCTCGGCGCCGCACCCGATGAGCGGCCATTCGAGACACTCGGGCGCGAGTGGGAGACGCTGCGCGTCGGCTTCAAGCCATACCCGTGCTGTCACTACAATCACGCCTACATCGACTGCGCGCTTGCGCTCAGACGCGAGCACGATATCGTTCCCGACGCGATCGAGGCGATCGAGTGCGTGGTGCCCGCGGGTGAGGTGCCGATCGTGTGCGAGCCGCGCGCGACGAAAGTGCGCCCGCGCAACCGCTACGAGGCGCAGTTCAGCTTGCCCTACAGCGTCGCCGCCGCGCTCGTCGATGGCCGCGTGGGCCTAGAGACCTATAGCCGTTCCCGCCTCGGCGATGAGACGCTGCTCGCGCTGGCGTCACGGGTGCATCACGAAGTCGATCCCGACAGCACGTTTCCCGAGGGGTTCCCGGGTTGGGTCCGCGTGCGCCTCCGGGACGGCCGCATGGTGGAGGCGCGCGAGCCCGACGGGCGGGGCGGCCCGGCCCGACCTCTGCCCGCGGAGCGTATCGTCGCGAAATTCAGGGAAAATGCGGCGATGGCGCTGCCGCTGGAGCGGGTGGCGGAACTGGAGCAGACGGCCCTCGGGTTGCATGCGCTAAAGGACGTAGGAGAGTTGATGCACCTCGGCCGGGGCTGAAACCAAGTCGCGGTCGAGGGCGTCTGATAGGATGAAAACATGAAGACGCTCATGATCGCGATCATCGTGGCAGCCACCGCGGCGCTCAGCGCGCCGGCGTTCGGCCAGCAGGTCGAGATCGAGACGAAAGAGCGCCAGCAGCCGAAGGTCGTCCCTCCTGGTCTTCTCTACGAGCATTCCCGGCCATCGGACGCCGAGTGGTATCTCCCCGGCACGAAGGTCGAGCACGATCCCGCGTTCATCGAACCGTTCACGATGGAAACCCAGACGGGGCAGTTCGGACTGTCCGGCTGGACGTCGCCGACGACGCCGGTGGGAGCGCAGGCCGAGGAACAGAACCCTGGTTACCTGGCGTTCGGCCTGACGTTCACGTGGGGCGGTCCGCCGCGGAAGATTCCCGCAGCCAAGCGCCCCCTCCGCTGAGTCCCCGGACGCAGGTCTGATGGCGCGCCTCCGGGGAAACCTGCACGCTCACACCACGTTCTCCGACGGCGTCAAATCCCCGGAACGGCTGGTCGCCGAATACGAAGAGCGCGGCTACGACTTCCTCGCCATCACCGACCACGACGAGCACGAAAACCTCGTCGAGCCGGACTATCAGCGCGCGCTCGACGCGCTTCGCTCGGCCATGATCCTCTTCCGCGGCATCGAGCTCGACTTCAAGGGTCTGTCGCAGCACGTCGGGAAGGTAACGGGTGATCGCGAGAGGCTTTACATCCTGAACCACCCCGCGCGGTACCGGCTCACCGTGGAGGAGACGCTCGATCGCATCGCGATCATCCGTCGCGCGGGGTGGCCGCTGGAGGCGATCGAGATCACCGATACCGGTCACTATCGTCCGGTCTACGACTCCGACGCGATCCCGCTCGTGAAGGTCGCCACCGACGACGCCCACCGGCCTCCGCACTTCGGGCGGGCGTGGATCGAGGTGGAGGCGCCGCGCGATCCCGACGCGATCATTCGCGCCATCCGCGCGGGCGACTTCGGGATCGGGTTCGCGAAAGACGGGCGCTAGGCGCCCGCGCGCCGGGAGCGCGCGCCGGGAAAATCCGCCTGAGACTTCACTCGAAGGTGTTCCGTTCGTCCGTCGCCGATCACCGTATTTCGCGCTGAGAAACCGCTTCAAGTCACGTCGTCGAGAGGCTCGGACCTTACTCGAGGTTGCATCCCCGGACGGCGGCCTCGGTCAACGGCCGTGTGATAGCCTGTCGCCATCTTTCGCTTCGGGGAGCGCGCATGCAGACGATCCGCATCGGCCACAGTCCCGACCCCGACGACGCGTTCATGTTCTACGCGCTCACGGCCGGCAAGGTGACGATCCCGGGCGCGCGCATCGAGCACGTCCTCGAGGACATCGAGTCGCTGAACCGGCGCGCGCGCACCGGTGACCTCGAGGTCACCGCCGTCTCCGCCGCGACCTATACCCTCGTCGCCGACGACTATCGCTTGATGGATCCGGGCGCGTCGATGGGCAAGGGCTACGGGCCGATCCTGGTCGCGCGAGAGCCGATGGCGGTGAGCGAGATCCCGAAGCGCGTGGTGGCCATTCCCGGCAGCCACACCACCGCGGCGCTCCTGCTCCGGCTCTATGTCCCCGAGGAGCCTCCGTTGATCGAGGTCGCCTTCGACAAGATCCCGAAAGCGGTGCTGGAAGGCCAGGCCGACCTCGGTCTGCTCATCCACGAAGGTCAGATCACCCACGGCGCGATGGGACTCACGAAGGTGCTCGATCTCGGTGAGGCGTGGCAGCGCGACACCGGACTGCCCTTGCCGCTCGGCGTGAACGTGATGCGGCGCAACCTCGGCGAGCCGATGCACCGTGCGCTCTCGCAGGGGCTACGCGACTCCATCGCGTGGGCCCACGCGAACGTGGACGAGGCGCTCGAGTACGCGATGCGCTACGGCCGCGGGATCGACAAGGAGACGTGCCGGCGCTTCGTGCTGATGTACGTCAACGACTACACGCTCGCGCTCGGCGAGGAAGGGCGCGCCGCGCTGGCGCGTTTGTTCGGCCTCGCGCATGCGCGCGGTCTGATCCCCGCCGTGCCCCCGATCGATGCCGTTTGAAAGGGGGCCCCGACATGGCCCCCATCATGTTCGGCACGCCCCGGCACAGCCGTGGCGCGCCTCTAGAACCGTCGGCTACCAGTACTTGATGATCTCGTAGGTCGTCGTGCGCTGGGCGGGGACGAAGCCCTCGTCGCGGATGAGGGCGGTGATCTCCTCGACGGTGATGCGGTTGACGTAGTCGGCGGCCTTGTGGACGTTCTCCTCGAAGAGCGTGCCGCCCCAGTCGTCGGCGCCGAAGTGGAGCGCGATCTGGCCCGTGCGCTTGCCCTCGGAGAACCACGATGCCTGTACGTGGGCGAAGTTGTCGAGGTAGACACGCGCGACGGCGAGCATCCGGAGATAGGCGTTCGGACCCTGGTACTCCTTGATCCACTTCTCGAGCAGCGTGTTCCCGGGCTTGAACGACCACGGCACGAACGCGGTGAAACCGCCGAGCTCGTCCTGCAGCTCGCGGATGGCGTCGAAATGATCGAGCACGTCCTCCGGGGTCTCCACGTGGCCGTACATCATGGTGGCGGTGCTCTTGAACCCGCGGCGGTGCGCCTCTCGATGCACCTCGATCCACGCCGCGGGGCCGCCCTTCTTGGGCGCGATACGCCGGCGCACGCGCTCGGACAGGATCTCGGCGCCACCGCCCGGGAGCGTGCGCTGCCCCGCCTCGTGCAACCGATCGAGGACGCCGCCCACGCCGAGCCCCGTCTGCGCCGCGATGGTCTGGATCTCCGACGCCGTGAAGAAGTGGGGCGTGACTTGCGGGAAGCGCCGGCGCGTCTCGCGCACGAGCGTCAGGTAGTAGTCGAGAGGCAGCGCCGGATTGTGACCGCCCTGAAGCAGCACCGTGGTGGCGCCGAGGCCCGCCGCCGATTCGACCTTCGCCAGCACCTCGTCCACCGTAAGCGTCCACGCTTCGGGATCGCCGGGCTTGCGATAGAAGGCGCAGAACTGGCAGTCGGTGACGCAGACGTTGGTGTAGTTCGGATTGGAGTCGATGACGAAGGTGACGACCTTCTCGGGCAACCGCGCGAAGCGGACCTCGTTGGCGACCGCGCCCGCCTCCAGCAGCGGCGCGTCCGCGAGGAGCCAGCGGCCCTCGGCGCGATCGAGCCGCTTGCCGGCGACGGCCTTCTCGCGAATCACGTCGAGCATCAAGCGCCGTTCCAGACCTTGATGACGTTGTAGAGCGCATCGCGCTCGACCGGGACCTTGCCGGCGTCGCGGATCATCCGGAAGAGTTGCTCGCGCGCCACGCCCGCCGGCGTTTGCGCGCCCGCCATGTGCTGGATGCGCTCGTCCTCCAGCGTCCCGTTCACGTCGTCGGCGCCGAAGTGGAGCGCGATCGACGTGGTGTCCTCGCCGAGCACCACCCAGTACGCCTCGACGTGCGGGAAATTGTCGAGCAGCAGGCGGGCGGCCGCGATCGTGCGCAGGCTATCGGACGGCGGCGTCTGCCGGGGGCGAAGCTTGGTC
>Ga0114129_10000627_pt1 | contig 43987 bp, 33 predicted proteins | sample RhiMetdeltSRZDD1_FD_80071 | JGI IMG/M metagenome (GOLD analysis project Ga0114129, IMG submission 80071) | Populus rhizosphere microbial communities from Tennessee, USA - Rhizosphere MetaG P. deltoides SRZDD1 (version 2) (version 2) | ecosystem: Host-associated > Plants > Roots > Rhizosphere >...
CGAGGGCGATGATGCCCAGCGCCCGCAGATCGGACCGCGGCGTCGACGGCATCAGGTCAGCCGCGAGCTGCAGGTTGACGAAGCGGTCGTACGGCACGTCCTTGTTCAGGCTTTCGATGACCCAGTCGCGGTACCGCCACGCGTGGGGATACGGAGGATTGGTGATGTTGCCTGGATTGTCCTCGGCGTACCGGACGACGTCCAGCCAGTAGCGCGCCCACCGCTCGCCGTACTGCGGCAACGCGAGCAGCCGTTCGATCAGTGTTTCGTACTTATCCGGCGACGGGTCGGCGGCGTACGCCTCGACTTCGTCATACGTCGGCTTCAGACCGATCACATCGATGTACGCGCGGCGAATCAGCGTCCTCGGGTCGGCTTCGGGCGACGGCGTCAGTCCTTTCTCTGCCAGCTTCGCGAGCACGAACCGATCGAGCTTCGTTCGAACCTTCACGTCGTGCGAGGCGACTGGTTTGTTTTCGCCGCCCGTGCCCGCTAGAGCGCCAGGCGCGGCGGCGGGCAACTCGCGGACGGGTTGAAAGGCCCACCACTGCCGTCCCTTCGCGAGCTCGTTCTCACCGACCACACGCTTGCCGGGACCCGCAGCGCTGACTGTTTCAGCTCGCGGATCGGGCGCGCCACCGGCGATCCATCGCTCGAAATCCGCGATGATCGGATCCGCCAGCTTGCCGCTGGGCGGCATCTGCAGATGCTGGTTGGCGTAGGTGAGTGCTTCGAGCAGTTTGCTCTCGCCCGGCTGGCCGGGCACGACGGCAGGTCCCTGTGTTCCCCCTTTGAGCACGCCGGCCTTCGTGTCGAGGACGAGCTCGCCTTTTGGCGCGGCGAGTCTCGAGGAATGGCAGGCGTAACACCGGCTCGAAAGAACCGGACGGATTTTGCTCTCGAAAAACTCGTCGTTAACAGGGACGGTGGACTGCGCGGCGGTCCAGGTCGTGGCCAGGAGCGTCAGCAACAAGGCGGGGAGAGCCGGGTTGCTCGACGTTCTAGTCACCACAAAGGACACCAAGCACACGAAGGTAAGATCTCTTGGGTCTTCCTTTGTGTCCATCGTGTCCATTGTGATGCCTCGGCGTTCGAACAAGCTGCGCGCCGGTGAAACCGCGACGGAACCTCGCGGTTCACTATAACGCGTGTCGGCTACGCCGCGACTTGTCTGACCACTCGATGACGGCGCTCGATCAGCAGGGAGTCGCCGAATTCGTGCGTCCGATACCCTGACGTCTCCAACGCCGCCGTCGCGTCCTCGAGCGTCGCATCGTCGGCAAACGCGCGCAGCAGCTGGTAATGGCTGCTGTCCGGCTCGTGCGTCCCCGAGAGAATGGCGTCCACCACGCGCAGCTCGACGGCCGGCCCGAGACGCTGATTCGCAACGCCCTCTCCTGGATGCACGACGCCGTCGCGCGTCGCCGCGTGCTCCAGCGCGCGCACGACGGTGGTGCCGATGGCGACGACGCGACCGCCCTGTCGCCGGGCTTCGAGGACGGCTGCCGCCGTGCTGGCGGGAATGCGATACGGCTCGTCGAACGGCAGCCGACGATCCAGCTCCGCGTCGCCGGTGGACGAAATGCCGGCGGCAAGCGTGAGCGTCGCAAACGCGACGCCGCGCTGCTGCATCTCGCGGATCGACGCCCAGTCCAGCACGAAGCCCGCCGACGGTGGCTCGAACGCGACCGGCATTGCCGCAATCGACGTCCACACATCCCACAGGGCGAGCGGCGCCGGCATGTGGGCGTACTGAATCGGCCGTCCGTGCGCCGCGAGACCGGCCCAGATGTCGCGCGCTGGGCCGTCGAAACGCAATGACACCAAGCGTGGGTGATCGAGCAGCGACTCGACGGTTGCCGATAGAGGTCCGAGCTCGAGCCGATCACCGGGCGCGAGCGTCGGTGGCAGCGGCCGATCCTCGGTGCGCGTCCGGAAGTCGCCCGCGCCGAACACCACCGCCACGAATCGGTGGACGTCAGCGGTGTCCAGCGATGTACGACCGGCCAGGCGCACCTCGACGACGGCGCCGCTCGGCGCGTGCCGGCCGTTCAGGCTCGCCGGCAGCGTCGCCGCATCGTTGGCAATCACCAGATCGTGCGGGTTCAGCAGCCCTACAAAGGCGTCGCGCGCGCTGTGCCGGATGCGGCCGAACGCGTCGACGATCAACAGGCGCGCGTCTCGCGGCCGCTGCACGGGTAAATGAGCGGCGATCATAACGGCACCTCGCCGCGTGGACGCAGAACGCAAAGAGCGCGAAGACCGCAAAAGTCGTTTTCCTTTGCGTGCTCGGCGACCTTTGCGTTCTTTGTGGCTGTCACTGCGTGACTCCGACCGCCTCCACCTGTCTCGCCGACCCGGCGCCATCGCGAAGGCGGGAGGCAATCGCGTCGGCGATCTCGCGCGCTGCCGCTTCAGGACGTTTGAGCGTGGACGGATCGGCGTCGGGCACCGCCAGCGCGTGCAGCGGCGTGTCCATATCGCCTGGATCGACGGACAGGAAACGGACGCCCTCGCCGGCGAGTTCCTCGTCCCAGATGCGCGTCATGTGGCGCAGCGCCGCCTTGCTGGCGCTATACGCGCCCCACTGCGGGTACACGTTGACGGCCGCGTCGCTCGAGATATTCACCACGACGCTGCCCCCCTTCGCGCCGTCGGCGCTTCCGTCTTCGCTGAAGCTTCGGCGGACCGCCGTGGCCTCGGCGGAGGCTGGTCGGCGAGGCAGGCCGTCCCGCGCGGACGCCGCCAGCGCACCAAGTAGCGCTTTCGTGAGACGGAACGGTCCCAGGACGTTGGTCGCCAGCGCCAGCTCGAGATCCTCGCAGTCGGTGTCGGCCAGCAGCGCCAGCGGGACGGGGCCGAGGCTCGACGCGTTGTTGACGAGGACGTCGAGGCCGCCAAGGCCGCCCATGATCTGCAGTGCGATGGGATAGATGTCGTCCTTCTTCGCAACGTCGCCCACGATCCCATACGCGAGCGGATGAGTGCGGGCGACCTCGTCGACGCGTTCGCGCGTACGGGCCACGAACGCCACGCGCGCGCCGCGGCGCGTGAGCTCGTCGACCAGCGCGAGGCCCAAACCCGAGGTGCCGCCTGTGATCGCGATTCGAACGCCGTCGAGACGTTCGTTGAGTTGGAGTGTCATGACCCGATGGTAGGACCCGCAGGCGTGTGGCGCCTTCGGCCGTCGGGACAGGAGGGGACCTGTCCGAAAGGACAGGAGTCATCGGTGGCTACTGATTTGAGAGGAGCCCTCGCTCAGCCGCGATTGCTACCGCCTGTGCGCGGTTGTCGGCGCCGAGCTTGTTGAAGATCGCGGTCACGTGAAACTTGACGGTGCGCTCCGAGATCTTCAACGTCTCCGCAATCTGCCGATTGGACTGCCCGGCGGCGACCAATCGCAGCACGCCGCGCTCCCGGCCACTGAGCAGCCCGGCGCGGCCGCGCCGCTCTGTCACGCCTTTGACCAGCTTCGCGGCGATGCGGGGACTGAGATACGACTCACCTGCGTGCGCCTGTCGAACGGCCTGGGCAATGTCCGCGGCCGGCGATCCTTTCAGCAGATAGCCCCGCGCCCCGCCTCGGATCGCACGAAACACGTCCTCGTCCGCGTCGTACGCCGTGAACACCACGATGCTGCGTCCCTCGCGGGCGAAGCTGGCGACGCCGTCGAAGGCATCGGCATCCGGCAGCTTCAGATCGAGCAGCACGACGTCAGGATTGAGTGTCGCGGCCAGGCGCAGGCCTTCGCGGACGGTCTCGGCCGCTCCGACGACCTCGATGTCGCGCTCGCGCTCGAGAACGGTCATCACCCCCTCGCGCACGATGGGGTGATCCTCGACGATGAGGACCTTAATCCCGGGATTAATCATTCCGCGCCAGAGGAACACTGACGGTCACGGTCGTCCCACGCCCGGGGGCGCTTCGAATGGTCGCGTGCCCGCCGACGCTGCGCGCGCGGCCTTCGATGCCGGACAGACCGAACCCCCGGATGCGCGCGCCCCGCGACCGGAATCCGACACCGGTGTCTGTCACGGTCAGCCGCAGGCGGCGGCGCGCGACGGCAAGCCGGAGGGATACCTCGCGCGCGTTCGCGTGCTTGCGGACGTTGGTCAGAGCCTCGCCCGCGATTCGAAACAACTCGGATTCCGTCTCAGGCGGCAACGGACCCGTGTCCGCGATGTCCACGTGCACACGCACGCCGGTCTCGGCGGTGAACCGCCGCGCCAGCGCGGCGAGCCCCTCGGCGAGCGACCGATTTTCGAGCGGCGATGCCCGCATGCTCGCGATCGATCGTCTGGCCTCGTCGAGACCCTGACGGGCCGCGTCGAGCGCCATCGTCAAGGCCGGCCGCGCTTCGTGGCGCCGCGCGAGCTGCGCGAGGCCGGCTTCGATATGCAGGCCAATGGCCGTGAAGTCCTGCGCGAGCGTGTCGTGCAGGTCGCGCGCGATGCGGGAGCGCTCGTCGTCCCGCGCGTGCTCGATCGATTGCTCGGCCAGGCGCGCCCGTTCGACCGCGACCCCCACCTGATCGGCGATCGTCGTCAGCAGATCGAGCTCCTGCCGGGTGAGGCGCCGCCATCCACGCATGGCGAGGTTCATGACGCCGAGCGGCCGATCCCCCGCGTAGAGCGGCACGCTGGCATGACAGCGCAACCCCGCCGTCGACGCGGCTTCCGGCGACGACACTGCCGGCGCGAGGCGGCTGCATTCGACGACATCGATGTTGCGCGCGGTCAACTGGCCTTTTCGAAACAGCTCGAGGCACCAGCAGGATCGTCCGGTCATCCGCACCGGTTCCTGGAGGTACGGAGGCAGGTTCTGCACGGCTGCGTTGTAGAAGTGGCCAGAGGCGGAATCGCGAAGCCAGACCCACCCGGTCTCCACGCCGAGCAGGTCGACCATGCGGCTCAGCGCTTCGATGCTCGCCTGCTGCTCCGTCGTCGCGCTGTTGAGCGCCTCGGCCACCTCCTTCAACACGCGGAGCGCTCGCGTCTGCGACAAGCGGCGGCGAGTTCGTCTTGGACGAACGCTCACAATCTGCGATTCTAGTGCGTCTGATGTTGAAGCACGCATCCGCCGCCACCACTCGCAGCGTCAGCCGCGCGCGTGCCGGCCTCGATCGCGCGCGGGTGCTGTTGACGGCCGGTCGCGTCATCGCGAGCCCGGAGACGGGCCTCCTGTACCGCATCGGGCGGCTGCTCGGCGAGGGCGGATTCGGGCAGGTCTATCTTGCCACCAGGCTCGGCCGCTCGCCTGTCGTCCCGGAGATCGTCTGCGTCAAGGTGAGCGCGCGCATCGACGGATGGCTGCGCGAAGCGTATTTCGGGCAGCTGCTCAACGGGCACCCGCGGGCGATTCGCGTGTACGACGCGTTTCCCCTGATCCGCGCCGATGGACACGTCCTGTACTGCCTCACGCTCGAGTACGCGCGCCACGGCGATTTGAGCGCGCACCTGTCGCGCGGGGGCAAGGGCTGGTCCGAAGCCGGCGCTCGACGGGAGATCGCCGGCATTCTCGAAGTGCTCGGGAAACTTCATCGTGGGCAGGCCTTGCACCGCGACCTCACGCCGCTGAACGTCTTCGTCTGCGACGGACGACGCCTGAAGCTCGGGGACTTCGGCATCGTTCGCCAGCAGAGCGACCAGCGTGGCATCACGGCTCATACGATGAACGCGTTGACCGCCCCGAGCGATATCCTCGCGCGCGCGGTCCCGAGATGGCAGGCGCGCGACGATGTGTACCAAGTGGGGCAGCTGCTGGGGATGCTGATCAAAGGTGACGCCAGCAGCCGTCTGCGACCGTATGAGATCCGCCGGCTCACGTGTTCGGATCACCTGAAAGAGATCGTGTACCGCTGCATCGGCGAGCGGCGGAAGCGGTACGAGAGCGCCCACGACATGATCGCGGCGCTGAGTCATCCTCCAGCGGCGCTCAAGGTCGGCGTGCGTCGAACGCTGAAAGGCGTCCATCTCGCGTTCACGGGAATCCTGAGCAAGCGCCGCAGCGAGGCGATCCGGGCGGCGCGGCGGGCCGGCGCGATCATCCACAGCGGTCCGTCCGCGAAAACCAGCGTCGTCGTCCGCGGCCGGCCCAACCCGCTCCAGGCCGCGGGCCGCGAAGGGGGGCTGAAGCTCATGGAGATCAAACGTCTCCGAGAAAAGGGTCAGCGCATTACGCTGCTGAACGAAAAGCAGTTCTGGCGTCTGGTCGGCCGTCGATGATGCCGCCCTCGGATGTTCCGCATGCGCGGCTCCATCATCAGCGTCTCACGTCACCTCAATTCAGGAAACCGGCCGACGTCGTCAGGTGGCTGGGCGCCGTTCAGGCTCAAGAGTACTCCCAGGCGAAATGGGGCATCGGTCAGCGAATGCGTCGCGCCACCGACGACGTCGTCGAGCGGGCCTTTGCGGAAGGTGCGATCCTCCGGACGCACGTGCTTCGGCCGACCTGGCACTTCGTGGCGCCCGAGGACATCCGCTGGATGCTGGAGCTGACGGCGCCGCGCGTCAGAGCCTCCATCGGGTCCTATTCGCGCAAGATGTCGGTCGATGCGGCGATCCTCAAGCGGAGTCATCGGGTACTGGAGGCCGCACTCAGCGGCGGCCGGCAGCTCGCTCGCGGCGTCCTGAGGCAGGCGCTGCAGCGCAAGGGCATCGCCACGGATAGCATCCGCTTCATCCTGATGTTGATCCATGCGGAACTCGACGGCTTGATCTGCAGCGGTCCGAGGGTCGGCAGGCAATTCACCTATACGCTGCTGGACGAGCGAGCGCCAGGGCACAGGGCGCTCACGCGCGACCGGGCGCTGTCCGAGCTCGCCGAGCGTTACTTCACGAGCCGTGGGCCCGCCACGCTGCAGGACTTTGTCTGGTGGTCAGGGTTGACGACCGCGGATGCCAGGGCCGCGATCGAGATGGCTGGCCGGCGCCTCGTGCGTGAGCAAATCGATGGCAGCGTGTGCTGGCTCTCATCATCAACGGAGGCCGTGGCACGCTTACCGCGAGCTGCCTACCTGCTGCCGGTGTACGACGAATATCTGGTGGCCTACAAAGATCGCAGCGCCGTCATCGATCCGCGCTATTGCAAACCAGGCACGAAGGTGCTCTTTGGCTCGACGATTGTGGTGAACGGACGCGTAGTCGGGACGTGGAGGTCCACGCAGCGTGAACACGAGACGCTCGTGACCCTCAGCCCCTTCGTGCCGCTCAGCGGACGTGCGCGACGGGCCGTTGTCGATGCCGCTCGCCGCTACGGCACATTCCTCGGCCAGACGGTGCGTCTCGAGATCGCCGCCAGAAGCCGATACGCGCTCATTCCCCAAACTCGGGCGGCGGTCTGAATCCGCCAATCGCGTCCGAAAGCAAGGCCGCAAACTCGATCGCGGTCGCATCCTCCCACATCGGCGCGATGATCTGAAGACCGACCGGCAAGTCGGCCTCCGTCTGCCCGACCGGTGCGACGGTTGCCGGAAGGCCAGACAGCGTCGCGAACATCGTCCACCAGGACGTGCTGAGATACGGCCGATCGCCTTCCGGTGTCTTGACGACGCGCCGCTCGATCGGCTGACTGCGATCGTGAGGAAAGGCGGCGCTGAATCCTGCGGGGGACAGGAACACGTCGTGCGTCTCGAAGTACTTCTGCCACATCGCACGGAAGGCGAGCGTTCGGAGCGTTTCCTGCATCCAACGCCAGTGAGTCTCCGGCCTGGCCGGTTCCTCACGGCCGACAGCATTCAGGAATGCGAAGAGCAGGAACTGGTACGTCTTCACCTGGCCGTCCAGGTCGATCCCTTCCGGCCAGCCGCATTCCATCACCGCGCCCGTCCGGCACAACTCCATCAACACTCGCTCGTAGACCGAGGCAACATCCGACGACACGGGAGCGCGCGTGTCGTCCATCACGTAGCCGATGCGGAAATCGCGGAGACGCGTGTGACGCGGACGCGGGAGACGCCACGTCCAGGCAATCGCGCCCGCCCCGGCGGGCCCGCCCATCGCCTCGAGCGCCAACGCGAGATCGCGCGCGCCGCGGGCCAGCGGACCAACGACGGACAGATCCATCGGAGCAGTGGGAGATCCATCCCACGGCCCCGGCTGGAGTCCGGCCGTGTTGATCAGCTCCAGCGTGGGCTTGTGCCCGTACACGCCACAGAAATGTGCCGGGATCCGAATCGAGCCGCTCAGATCGCTTCCAAGAGTCAGACATCCAAAGCCGGCGGCGAGCGCCGCGGCGCCGCCTCCCGTCGATCCGCCCGGCGTCCGCGTGGTGTCCCACGGATTGTTCGTCGTTCCGTAGACCGGGTTGTCGCTTTGCCAATCGGCCAGCATCACCGGCACGTTCGTCTTGCCGACGACGATAGCGCCCGCAGATTCAAGACGCTCGACGGCGACAGCGGTACGAGGGCTCGGCGCATCCTTCAGCGGTGGCACCCCCCAGGTGCTGGGCGATCCCCGATATGCAAACGATTCCTTGATCGTGACGGGCACACCGTGGAGCGCGCCGGACGCCGTCCCCGCGGCTCGCGCCTTGTCGGCCTGTGTCGCACACACCATGGCACGCTCTCGATCCTGCCAGACGATCGCATTGAGCGCGGGATTGTGGCGATCGATCCGCTGATACGTCAGGGCCAGCAGCTCTCGCGCCGAGATTCTTTTTTCACGGAGTGCAGCGGCTGCCTCCAACGTGGTCGCGAACGCCGGTTTGAAATCTGGCTGGTCCATGCGGCTACCTCTTGTTGCGATCAACGCAGCAGCGATCGTGCCAAAAGCGCACACGCGATCGCGCGCTCACCGCACACCCGGATGCGGGCCGCCATCGATCATGGTCGATTCAGGCCATTTCCCAAGCATTTCGAGCCCGGCCGAAGACCTCGTCCGTGGCACGCGGCGTGCCTCAAACCATCCTGCGGTCGTCTGCATGCGGCAGCGTGCACGGCCGAGAGGCGCCCAACAGCGAGGTGGTGTGTGTTGAGGTTCGTGAATCGCGTGGCCTCGGCGGTCGTCGTCGCCGCTCTCTGGAGCTCCAGTGCGCTCGCCCTCGATTCACGCAAGGCGATCACGCAGTACGTGCACGACGCGTGGCTCAGCGAACAGGGTCTTCCCCAGAACTCGGTGCTCACGATCATCCAGAGCCGCGACGGATTCATCTGGTTCGGCACCCAGGAAGGCCTCGTCCGCTTCGACGGTGTCCGCTTCGACATCTTCAACCGCGTGAACACGAAAGGCCTCGGACACAGTCACGTCACGGCGCTGCTCGAGGACCACGAAGGCGCGCTGTGGATTGGCACGCTTGGCGGTGGCATCTCGCGGATGAAGGGCGGCGTCTTCACGCGATTTGCCGCCCACGATGGTCTGACGGCCGACCTCATTGCCGCCATCGTCGAGGACCGACGGGGCGTCGTCTGGATCGGGAGCAAGGATCGCGGGTTGATCGCCTATGAGGGCGGCCGATTCCGTGAGGTCGCCGATGCTCGTCTGGCCGGCCGCGATATACGCGCGCTGTATCCGGACGAGCACGGCGACCTGTTGGTAGGCACGGCGACAGGCCTCCTGCGTCTTCACAACCATTCGGTCGTCCCCAGCTCGGAGGACGCAGCGCAGAGTGCCGCCATCACGTCGATTGTCGGAGATGGCTCCGGCGGACTGTGGGTCGGGTCCGAGACTGGCTTGATCCGGTGTCGCGAGAGCCGTTGCGCCATCGCGCCGGTACAGCCTCCGACCAGCTGGATTACGGCACTCCTCGTCGATCGCGACGGTAACCTCTGGATGGGCGCCAACGCGAGCGGACTGAACCGCCTGACCGGCGACCACCTCACCACGATCTCGACGACGAGCGGTCTGCCGAACAACTCTCCGATCGCGATCTTCGAGGACCGCGAGCGCAACCTCTGGGTCGGCACGAATGGTGGAGGGTTGAACCGATTCCGAGACGGCGACGTGACGCCTTATGGCCTGTCAGAAGGCGTGTCGTCGAACGTCATCGGCAGCGTCTACGAAGATCGCCATCGAACCGTGTGGCTCGGGACCATCGCGGGGCTGACGCAAATCACGGCTGACGGCCGCACGACGGTCTACACGACGAAGGATGGCCTCGTGCACAACCGCGTGATCGGATTGGCCGAGGATCCGGACGGCGGCATGTGGATTGGCACGTCTGGGGGCGTGAGCCATCTGCGCGACGGACGCTTCACGCACATCACCACTCGAGATGGCCTCTCCGCCAACAACGTGACGACACTGCTGGTGGACCGGCAGGGTGTGTTGTGGGTCGGTACGGAAAACGGCCTGAACCGGATCGAGCACCGGTCCATCACGATGTTCACGAACCAGAGTGGGCTGGGATCGAACTACGTCAGGGTGCTGTACGAAGATCGGGCCGGGACGCTCTGGGTCGGTACGCGCGGCGGTGGACTCGCGCGCCGCCGGACCGGCGATGGCCGGTTCACATCGCTGACCACGAAGGATGGACTCTCGAGCAATCTCGTCTCCGCGATCCACGAGGACCGCGACGGCACGTTCTGGATTGGCACGAGCGGCGGCGGTCTCAACCGCTACCGCGAGGGAAGGTTCGTCGCATTCACCAGCGCCGACGGCTTCTTCGACGATCTCGTCCATCGGATTCTCGAAGACGACGCCGGCAACCTCTGGATGTCATCGAACAAGGGGATCGCCCGGGTGTCGAAGCGCGAGCTGAACGAGTTCGCCGACCGCCGCCTGGCGAAGTTCGCCACGCGGATGTTCGGCACGGCCGACGGGATGCGGTCCCGGGAATGCAACGGATTCGCGCAGCCCGCAGGGTTCAGGACGCGCGACGGCCGTTTGTGGTTTCCGACGTTGAAGGGCGTCGCGGTAATCGATCCCGCACGGCTGCACAGCAACCCGGTGCCGCCGCCGGTCGTGATCGAGGAAGTGCGCATCGACCAGCACGCGGTGTCCGTGGACGAAGCGGCCGTGGCGCCACCTGGCCAGGGCCAGCTCGAATTCCAGTACGCGGCGCTGTCGTTCGTCGATCCGGGGAGGAACCGGTTCAAGTACCGCCTCGACGGCTACGACCAGGATTGGCAAGTGACCGGCCGCCGGCGCACGACGTACACCAACATGCCGCCGGGCCAGTACACCTTCCGCGTCATGGCCGCCAACAACGACGGCGTCTGGAACACGACCGGCGCGGCGTTCTCCTTCCGGTTGCGTCCGCATTACTACCAGACGTGGTGGTTCTACGGACTGCTCGGCCTCATCGGGATTGGCATCGCGATCGGCGCGCATTACGTTCGGGTGCGGCACATGCATGCCCGCGAGCGCGCGCTGACGGCGCTCGTCGACGAGCGAACGGGGCAGCTCGAGCTCGCCAAGGAAGCCGCGGAGGCGGCGAACCGGGCGAAGAGCGAGTTCCTCGCGAACATGAGCCATGAGATTCGGACGCCGATGAACGGGGTGCTCGGCATGACCGAGCTCGTGCTCGACACCGACCTGCAGCCCGTTCAGCGCGAGTACCTGGACATGGCGCGGTCGTCGGCCAACTGCCTCCTGACCATCATCAACGACATCCTCGACTTCTCGAAGATCGAGGCCGGGCAGATCGACATCGATCGTCACGACTTCGACCTGCGCGACGCGCTCGGGACGGCATCGAGGACGCTCGCCATCCGCGCGCATCAGAAGGGCCTCGAGGTGCTGTGCGATGTGGCGCCCGATGTCCCCGACCGCCTTGCCGGCGACTCGCATCGTCTCTCGCAAATCCTGATCAACCTGCTCGGCAACGCCATCAAGTTCACCGAAACCGGCGAGATCGTCCTTCGGGTGTCGCGGGCGGTTGAGGGGAACGGCGCCGGCGACGTCGTGCTGCGCTTCTCGGTGAGCGACACGGGTGTCGGCATACCCGCCGCGTTCCAGGCCCGCATCTTCGATCCGTTCAAGCAGGCCGACGGATCCACGACGCGCAAGTACGGCGGGACCGGCCTGGGCCTGAGCATTTCGTCGCGTCTCGTTCACGCCATGGGCGGTCGCATGTGGCTCGAGAGCGAGGAAGGACACGGCAGCACGTTCTACTTCACGATTCCCTTCGCGATCGGCGCACCGTCGAACGCCGCGGCGGCGGCGGCCAGGGCGCGGGTGGCGACCCGGCCACAGGCCGGCGCGCTGCGCCTGCTGCTCGCGGAAGACAACGTCGTGAACCAGCGGCTGGCGAGCGCGCTGCTGACGCGCGATGGCCACACCGTCGTGGTCGTCGGAAACGGCGTGGAGGCGGTCAGCGCGGCGAGCGGCGGGGACTTCGACGCCATCCTGATGGACGTGCAGATGCCGCTCATGAGCGGGTTCGATGCGACCGCGGCACTCCGGATGCGCGAGGAATGGACGGGACGTCGCCTGCCGATCATCGCGATGACGGCGCATGCGATGGAAGGCGACCGCGATCGCTGCCTCGCGGCGGGGATGGACGATTACGTAGCGAAGCCGATCTCGCTCGAGGAACTGCGGCGAGCGCTGGCGGCCGTGACCTCAGACGGTCGAGGCCGCCTCGCCGAAGGCGAGCGGATCGAGCGCGAGGTTCGTCACGACCTCGGTCGTGGATCGGGCCTTGTTGAGCGTGTAGAAGTGGAGGCCGGGCGCGCCCTCCCGTAGGAGCTCCTCGCACTGCGTCGTCGCATAGTCGATGCCGAACTGCGACACCGCCTCGTCGTTCTCGCCGCGCTTCTCGAGCTCGCGCAGCAGCGGCCCGGGCAGCTCGGCCCCGCACAACGCCACGAAGCGCTTGATTTGAGAGCTGCTGAGAATCGGCAGAATGCCCGGGACGATGGGCACCGACACGCCTTGAGCCGCCAGGAACTCGCGACACTCGAAGTAATGCCGGTTGTCGAAGAACAGCTGCGTGATCACGACATCAGCGCCGCAGTCGATCTTCTGTTTCAGCCTCTGCCAGTCCACGTGCCTGCCTTCTTTGCAGGCAATGTGCCCTTCCGGGAATCCCGCGACGCCGATCGAGAACGCGCCGACCGCGCGAATCGCTCGCACCAGCTGATAGGAGTACTCGTAGCCGCCCTCCGTCCTGACGAACTCCGCGCCGTTGGGGGGATCGCCGCGCAGGGCGAGGATGTTCTTGATCCCGAGCGCGCGCGTCTGCTCGAGGACCGTGCGTGTCTCCTCTATTGTCGCGTTGACGCACGTGAGGTGCGCCATGGCGGTGATCTGCTGCTCGCGCTGAATCCGGTCGACGATCCCGAGCGTTTTCTCGCGCGTGCCGCCGCCGGCCCCGTAGGTGACGGAGCAGAAGTCGGGATTCAGCGCCCGAAGGGCGGGAATGGTTTTCTCGAGGAGCGTGCGCTCGCCCTCATCGGTCTTCGTGGGGAAGAACTCGAATGACAGAACCGGGCGGCGAACCGCCTGTGCCTTCTTGAAAATGTCGCGGATGAATCGAATCAACAGTCTGGAGCCTGATTGTCACTATACACTGGCGCCCCCGGGTTACGACTTCGGCCAGACCACTCCCTGATCCTTCTTCGTCACCGGCCCGAGGCCCTTGTACGTGAACTTCTGCACGCGCTGACCGCGGTAGGTTTCTGTCGTGTAGATGTTGCCCTTCGAATCGGTGGCGATGCTGTGCACGCCGTAGAACTCGCCCGGCTGACGCCCACCTTCGCCAAAGCTCGTGAGGAGCTCGAGCGTGTCGCGGAGGATGACGTGGACCTTGTCGTTTTCGCCGTCGGCCAGATACAGGTACTTCTGCTGCGGATCGCGAGAGAAGGCGACGTCCCACGTGGATCCGGATCCCAGCGTCTCCTTGTTGTAGAACCCCTCTTTCACGAACGTGCCGTCGGGTTTGAACACTTGAATTCGATCGTTGACGCGGTCGCAGACATAGAGCAAGTGATCGAGGGAAAGGTCCGCGCAGTGCACGGGGTTCCTGAACTGCTTCGCGGGCGGCGCCTTCGGATCGTACCGTCCAAGATCGACGTCGTCCGGCTTGTTGCCGTACGCGCCCCAGTGCCGCTTGTACTTGCCTGTGTCGGCGTCGAACACGATCACCCGGTGGTTACCGTAGCCGTCCGCGACATACAGTTCGTTGGTCTCTTTGTCGAGGAAGGTCTTGGCTGGCAGCCGGAGGTTGGCGAGGTCGTTGCTGCCTTTGCTCGAGCGCGGCTTCCCGATCTGCATCAGGAACTTCCCGTCGCGCGTGAACTTCAGGACCATGTTGTCGCTGAACGACTGCACGCCGCCGACCTGACCTTCGTCCTGCTGGCGGTTCTGCCCCGCCGCCGGCTGCCCGCGCCCGGCGCTCGGCGCAGGCGCCTGCCCTGAGCCTGTCGAAGGGCCGCGGCCGTTGCCGCCAATCCAGACGTTGCCCTTGTAGTCGACCGTGATGCCATGATTCGAGTCGGGCCAGTCGTAGCCCTGACCGGGACCACCCCAGTGGCCGACGAGGTTGCCGGCCGAGTCGAACTCCAGAATCGGTGGGGCGGGGGCACAGCATTGAGCGGTCGGGGGATTGGTGGTCGCGTGCACCTCGCCCGGCTCGAGCGAGCCGGCGCGGTGGATGATCCAGATGTGATCCTGCGCGTCGACCGACACGCCGATCGTCTGACCCAGGATCCATTTGTTGGGCAGTGGCTTCGGCCACAGCGGATCGACCTCGAAGCGCGGCGCCTGCACGGCGGCCTTCGCCTGTGCGGCCGCGCGGTGTTCGAGAAACATGGACGACAGACCAAGACCGCCGAGCGCGACGAGAAAAGCCGCTGCTGTGCTAAGGTGCCGCGTCATCTGGTGTCCTCCTGGCAGGCGCATTATAGAGGCGCTCGGGGTGCTTCTGCATCGATGCGGTCGACGTCGTCCTGATGCACAGGGCGCCTCGGGACGAGGCTGCGGCCGGCGAGTCCCGCCACGAGCAGCGCCAGGGCACCAGCGCTGTTCACGCGGTCGCCGGCCAGCGTTCCGACCACCATCGCCACCGCGCCGATCAAGACAGCGGCGGCCGACCACGGGTAGCCCCACGCGCGGAACGGCCGGGCACGCGCCGGCTCGCGGCGCCGCAGGACCATCAGCGCCAGGCAGCAGACGCTGTAGTTCAGCACGAGGAAAAACGCGGTGATCGCGACGAGCCGCTGAAACGTGCCGCTGAGGATTCCGACGACGGCGACGGCGGTGGTGACGAGTGTGGCGACCGTCGGCGTGCCACCGGCGCCCACCGTCGCCGCCCTTCTCCACAGTAAGCCGTCGCGCCCCATGGCGAACAGAATGCGCGTGCCGATCATCATGATCGCGTTCAACATCGGTGGCAGAGAGATGACCGACAGCGCCGCGACAATCCGGTCGCCGCCGGCCCCGATCAACGCCTTGGCGGCATCGGCGGCCGGAAACGTCGACCGCGCGAGGTCGCTCAACGGAAGCACGTACAGAAGCGCGACGTTGACGAGCAGGTACACGACGATGACCGCCGCGACGCCGCCAATCATCGAGCGCGGGATGTTGGCGTTTGGATCCCGATCTTCCTCGGAGAAATACAGTGCGCTCTGCCACCCGCCGAACGTGATCACGACCGCCTGCAGCGCGAACACCACGCCGGCGATGGAGGGCGCCGGGGCGGGCGCGCCCGGCGTCCTGGAGACACCGCCGATCGCGAACGCTGCAAAGACGAGCGCCAGGAAGGCGAGAAACTTCACCGCGGTCGCCGCCTGCTGAAACCGGCTGCTCACCTGCACGCCCGCCCATTGCAGCGCCACGAGCCCGACGAGCACCACGACCGCCACGACCGTCACCGATGTCGAAAGCGACGGCAGAAGCACGGCGACGAGCTCGCCGAGTCCGATGGAGACGTAGCCGAGGACGGCGCAGTAGCTCAGCCAGTCGGTCCAGCCGACGGCGAATCCCACGGTGTCGCCGAACGCATGGCGCGCGTAGACGTAATACCCGCCTTCCCGAGGCAGCATCGTGCCGAGCTCGGCAAAGCATGCCGCACCGAGCAGCGTGAACAACCCGCCGACGAACCACACGAGGAGGATGGTGAAGGGACTCGAGAGCTGCGCGGCGACCAGGCCCGGTGTCCGGAGGATCCCGATGCCGAGCGTGCTGCCGACGATCACGGCGAGGCCGAAGCCGAGGCCCAGCACGCGGCGAAGACCGCCCGCGGAACTACGGCTCGAGCGCGACAAGGACGACGTCGACAGGATGACTGATGTTACGAGCCGAGTGACTCGATCCGCGCGACTCGAGCTCGACGTCCCCGGGCTTCCACCGGTTCACGACCGTCTTGCCGTTCGCGGTGTCCTCGATCTCTCCGCCGGAAAGATGCACGACGATCGTGTCCGAGCCGTGCGTGTGAACGCCTTCGCGTGCGTCGACTTCCATCCGAGCACGAATGACGGAGACGCGAGCGTTCTCGAACAAGGGGACGAAGCTCATACCTGTAAACGCCGCGTCTCCGGGCTGCGATCCGGACGGAGCATCGGCGCGAGGCGCCGCGCGCTCGAGCGGTTGAACGATCACGATCTGATCGTGACTTTCGCCAACCGCCGGCCTCACGGCCGCGTCTTCGAGCCATATCGCGTGACCGGCCCGTCCGCTCGGCCCATCGCGAAGCCAGATGACGACGCCGGGACCGTGACGGACGCCGTCGAGGACGCCGATGGTGGTTCGATAGGCTCGCACGCGTGGATTGTCCAACGCGACGGTCGCGCGGGCAGCGGCTTGCGGGCGTCCGGCCGAGACGGTCTGTGTCTGCTGGGATGCCGCGGACCACGCGGCGACGACCAGCATCATCAGGACTCTCATGACGTCGACTCTGTGGCGCCATGTTACCTCGGGTTTCGTGTACCCTCTGGCCCGCGATGGACTACAGGCGCCTGGGATCGACCGGACTCAAGGTGTCGCGGCTCGGGTTGGGCTGCGGCAACTTCGGCGGCATCGGCTCGGCTCCCCAGTTCTTCGGCATGGGCGAAAACGAGGCGCAGGCATTCGCGCTCATGGATCGCGCCTTTGATGTGGGCATCAATTTCTTCGACACGGCCAATGCGTACGGCGGCGGCCGCAGCGAATCGTGCGTCGGCAGGTGGCTGCAGATGAAAGGTTCTGCCGTGCGGCAGCGGCTGCTCGTGAGCTCGAAGGTCTTCAATCCTGTGGGACCGGGGCCGAACGATCGCGGGCTGTCGCGGCGCCACATTCTCCAGCAGGTGGACGAAAGCCTCGCGCGCCTGAAGACCGATCGACTCGACCTGTATCTGATCCACGAACCGGATCCAGAAACGCCGTTGGACGAGACGCTCGGCGCGCTGACCGACGTGGTCAGGGCAGGCAAAGTCGTTTACGTCGGCGCGAGCAACATCGAAGCCTGGCGGCTCGCGCGCGGACTCTGGATCAGCGACGTGCGGCGTCTGGTGCGCTTCGAGTGGGTGCAGAATTCCTACAGCCTGCTCGATCGGACGCCCGAGCGCGAACTGTTTCCGCTGTGCGACGACTGCGGCGTGGGATTCACCGCGTTCAGTCCGCTGGCTGGCGGCTGGTTGAGCGGCAAATACCGATCGGCCGGCGCCTACCCGGAAGGGTCGCGGATGACGCTCAGGCCGGAGCCGTACCTGCACCTCGTCTCCGACAAGGTGTTCAGCGGCCTGATGACGCTCGCCGACGAGGCCCGTTCGCGGGGCGTCGACATCACGGCGCTCGCGATTGCGTGGGTGCTGCACCATCGCCGCGTGGACGCCGCCATCATCGGCCCCCGCACGCCCGCACAACTCGCCGCGGCGTTGGCTGCGACGTCGATCGCCCTGTCCGACTCCGACGCCGATCGACTGGCCGGTCTGTTCTGAGCCGTCTTGAGTATCACGTGTCGCGCATGATCGAGAGCGGATCGACCATCAGCGCCCGGCGCACCGGAAGCACGCTCGCGATGATCACTGCCGCAAGCAACGCGAGTGGCGCCGCGATCCACACCCACGGTGCCGATGAACCGTCGGTTGGGACGATCCGCGCGAGCCATCGAGCCAACAGAACCGAGCCGAGCATGCCCGCGATGGTGCCGGCGGTCGCGAGTCGAACGCCTTCGACAACCAGCTGACGGATCAGCCTCCAGCCCTGCGCGCCGAGTGCAAGGCACAACGCCATTTCGCGCCGACGCCTGATGACAGCGTCAGTCATGGCCCCGTACAGTCCCAGCACGCCGAGCGCGAGAGCCGTCGCGGCGAAGACGCCGACGAGCACGGTCCCAATACGCTCGGGCGCCAACGTCGTGCGCGCCAGCTGCGCATCGAGCGTCGTGACGACGATGGCAGTCGGATCGCCGCCGGGCACGCGTCTGAGCCCGGCGCGCATGTCCGCGAGCACTCGGCCATCCGCCTCCCGAACCGCGAGCACAAGAGTCATGCGCTGGCGAACATCCTGCGTCATCGGAAAGTAGATCGCCGGTTCCATCCGGCGCTGTGCACTTCGAAGCGGCGTCGAGCGGACAACGCCGACGATGTCGGTTCGCCGGCCAAGGGGGTCGATGACGGAGGCCCCAACGGCGTGTCCGCCGAAGTAGCGCTCGGCCGCCTCCTGGTTGACGACGCCGACACGACAGCCGGTCGCGGGCTCGTCCTTGAAGATCGCCCCAGACGTCGACACGAAACCCATCGCGTCGAAATAGCTCGCGGACACCACGTTCGCGTCCAACGCGACGATCGGCAGCTTCGACGGCGCGGGAACGTGAAAGAGTGCGGGACCGAGGCGATCCGCCATCGGTCCTCGTTGATCGGCGTAGAAGTACACGGTCGGGCGATTTGGCTTCGGCCGCTTCTCCGAGGCGTGTGTGGCCACCGCACCGACGATCTGGATACGCTCGCCGAGCGGATCCTCGATGGATCGACCGACCGTATCGGCGTCGAAGAGCGCGTCAGCAGCTTCCTTGTTGACGACGACGACCGTGCACGCGTCCGGCGTGTCCGCACCACTGAACAGTCGTCCCGCAACGGGCGGCACGTCCACGAGTGCCATCGATCCTGGCGTGAACACCGCGACGTCGATGCCAACATCACGCACCGGCGCTTCTGGCGTTTCGACGCGCACGAACTGCCACGACGGGAGGCTCGCCGGCGGCGTGGCGACCCAGGCGGCTGCCGAAGCGTTCGCCAGCGATTGGGCCGTAGACTCCACGCGATGAAAGTAGTCGAGCGCGAGCGCCGTCCGTTCGTGCGACGACGTGGAACTTGAGCGCGCCTGCACGGTAACGAGCATCGCCTGGCCGAGGCGCCGCGAAACGCCCGTCTGCAACGCCGTCTTGAACCCCTGCAGAAGCAGGCCCGTGGAGATCACGAGGAGACAGCAGCACGTCATCTGCGCCGCGACGAGACCCGAGCGCAGGCGACCGATCGATTTCGGTGGACCCGCGCTCTCCCGCTGGAGCACCGCCGAGGGTTGATCGTGTCGAATCTGGAGCAGCGGAACGAGACCGCAGGCGATCGTGATGCCGGCGCACGTCACAGAGACGATGACGATGCCCGCGAAGTCGGGGGCGAACACGAGCTGTTCGGCGTCCTGTTCGAAGAACAGCGCCGGCACGATCTGCATCGTCCAGACAGTCAGCAGCAGACCGGCGGCGGTACCGGCCAGCGAGATGAGCACGCTGTCCGACAGCAGCAGCCTGACGAGTTGAGCCCGTCCGGCGCCGACTGCCAGTCGAATCGACGTCTCGTGCGAACGGGCAGTGGCGCGTGCCATCAGGAACGAGGCCACGTTGGCGCACGCGATGAGGAACACCGCGGCCGCGGCCGCGCGCAACAGGCCGGCGATGCGCGCAAGCCCGCTCGACATCTCGGGCGTCATGCCGGTGTACGCCAGCACCGCAAACGCGCGGCTCTCGCTCCCAGCGACGGTCACTCCGGTCTGCGCCTTCGCGACCGAAACATCCGCGCGCAGTCGGCCCAGCAGCCAGAAATGTCGCCCGCCGCGATCGGGTTCCGGCCCGGGTGGCCCTTCACGCATGGGCATCCAGATGTCGACCGGACGGCCGAGGTACAACCCCTCGAGCCACTCTGGAGCGACCCCCGACACGTGGGTCGGCACGTCGTCGATTCGAACGGAGACGCCGCGAACGTCCGCCGTGGCGTCGAGTTTCTGCTGCCAGACGCGATGGCTGACGAGCACGCCCCCGTCGAACGAGAGCTGAAGGAGATCGGCGAGCTCGGGGGAAGTGACGGTCACCGACATGACCGACCAGTCGTCCGCCAGCACGACCTCGCTCTGCGACTCGCTGGCGGCGCCGAGCCGTTCGAAGATGTTCGCGCGCCCTCGAAGCGACAGAAACTCGTCGAACGAGACCGGACCGGGCCGGCGCTGCTCGTCCCATGCGAACACCGACACGAGCTTGTCGGCGGCCGGAAGCGGCAGGTCGCGAACGATCAACCCGCGAACAAAGCCCTGCACCGCGGCATTGCTGCCGATGCCCAGTGCGATCGTAAGCACCAGCGCCAGGGTCACACCCGGCGATCGGGTCAGGCTTCTCGCCGAGTATTGGAGATCTGTCAGGAGCGCCAAGCCGGTGACATCGTGCCAGGAACATGCCACGCGTGGCACATGCACGCGGGGCGAAGAGCACGCGAGATGTCCGCAATCGGGACCGAGCTGGGCGAAATCGGACGAGCCTTTCACAGTTCGTGACTGACGCTTGCGGCCGACCCTGAGGGGGGGTGCTACAATTTCTGAAGCTTCCTCCAGGCCGCGCGTGCCCCGCGATGTGACCACGATGACCGAGAAGACCGTCGTCGAGTTGCTGGGCGAGTTGCACACGATGCGCGACCAGCTCGAACAGCAGCGCGACTCTGAAGACGCCCGTCGCCGCGCCGAGGATGCGCTGCATCAAAGCGAGGTCCGCTTCCGGGAGCTGGTCGAGCAGAGCCTCGGCCTGATCTGCACGCACGACCTGGACGGCGTGCTCTTGTCCATCAACCCGGCGGCCGCGCATGCGCTCGGGTACGACCCGCAGGAAGGCATCGGGATCAATCTCCGGGAGTTCCTGTCGCCGAGCACGCGGCACCTCTTCGACAAGTACCTGCAGCGCATCCGCCAGAACACGATCGACACGGGATTGATGCGGGTGGTGACGAAAGACGGCCTCGAACGGATCTGGATGTACCGGAACGTGCGCATCACGGATGCAACGCCGCACGTGGTGGGGCACGCGCTCGACATCACCGATCGCATCAAGGCCGAGGAAGCGCTTCGGGCGAGCGAACAGGACCTCAAGCGGGCGCACGACGAGCTCGACCGGCGCGTTCAGGAACGTACCGCGCAATTGCGCGACGCCAACGATCGCCTGCGCGCGGAAGCAGCCAGCCGACACCAGGCCGAGCGGGATCGCGTGGAGCTGCTGCACCGCGAGCGCCAGGCGCGCGAGGACGCGGAAACCGCAAACCGCCTGAAAGACGAATTCCTGGCCGCTGTGTCGCACGAGCTCAGGACGCCGCTGACCGTGATTCTCGGCTGGATCCAGCTCGCGAAAGCCGGGCAAGTGTCCGCCGACCGTCAGGCCGAGCTGCTCGACCGCATCGGACGAAACGCCGAAACGCTGGCGCGGCTCGTCAACGATCTCCTGGACATCTCGCGCCTGGCCTCCGGTCGCTATACGCTGGATCTCGACACCGTATCGCTCGTCGAGGTGCTCGAGAGCTCCATCGAAAGCCTGCAGCCAAGCGCCGAGGCGAAGGGTGTGGTGATTGAAAGCCGGTTCGCGTCAGATACCGGCCCGGTGCAAGGGGACGCTACGCGACTGCAGCAGGTCGCCTGGAACCTGCTCTCCAACGCCGTGAAGTACACCCCACCCGGCGGCAGTGTGACGTTGTCGACCGAACGGACCGGCCGCGAGGTCGAGATTCGCGTCCGCGACACGGGCGTAGGCATCTCACCGGAGTTTCTTCCCCACGTGTTCGAACCATTCCGCCAGGCAAGCGCCGGGACCACACGCACCGATGCCGGACTGGGCTTGGGACTCGCCATCGTTCGCCACCTCGTCCATCTGCACGGCGGAACCGTTCGGGCAGAAAGCCTGGGCCAGGGCCGGGGCGCCACCTTTTTCGTTCAGCTGCCGATCACCGGCACCGGTGTGCCTGCGGATGCGGCGGACGAGCCGGAACGCGCGCACGACGCCGCTGCCGTCACGCGTCTTGACGGCGTGCGTGTGCTGGTCGTCGAAGACGATCGTGAATGTCGCGAGCTGGTGCAAGTGATTCTGGAAACCGCAGGCGCCCAGGTCACTGCTGCGTCGTCGGCTCGCGATGCGATGGAGAGCCTGATGACATCACAGCCCGACGTCCTCGTGAGCGACATCGGAATGCCCGGCGAAGACGGGTTCGCTCTGATTCAGAAGATCAGGAGACTCGAGGGCCCGATCGCGAGGATCCCGGCCCTGGCGCTCACGGGCTATGCACAGATGGCGGGCAGCGAAGCCCTGCGGCCGGAGCGGTTCCAGCAAATCGCGCTCAAGCCAATCGACCCGCGAGAGTTGGTAGCCATCGTCGCAGGGCTCGCCTCCAACACCTAGAAAAAAGCCAGGAAAAACCTGCAATTCGACACCTCCGTGGAGGCTAGACTTCGCCTGCAGCTGAAGGAGCGGTCGATGGCGTTGTCGCCTTGGCGCCGTTGGGTTTTCACGATGAGACCGTTATCGACGTGGACGTCGGTTCCTTCCGCCGTGACACCGACCGCTGCTGGCTCGGCTCGACGAGTCCAAATGGTGCCCGTCGATTGACGGACACCGAGGAGGCGACATGCGGTTATTCATCCGCGTCTCCGTCGTGACCTTCGTTGTTTGCTGTGCAGCGGGAGCGACGCTGCTGTCCCAGTCTTCCATCGGTCGAGAGGTGGCCGTTCCAAACCATCTGGCGGATGGCCAGGAGTTTTCCATTCCGCTGAAGGACCTGATCGCCCACGGCCACCGTTTGTTCACGGCCGTCTGGACCATCGAGGAAGGCGGCGGTCGACCATTGACGAAAGGGACGGGCAATCCCGTATCGAACTCGTCCAACCCGCTGCTGTTCCCGAGGAATTTCAATCGCATTTCGGCGCCCGACGCCAACTCTTGCGCGGGCTGTCACAACGTGCCGGTCGTCGGGGGCGGAGGGGACATCGTCGCCAACGTCTTCGTCCTCGGCCAGCGATTTGATTTCGCGACATTCGACGGCAACGAGACATTGCCGGTTCAGGGGGCCGTGGATGAGTCCAACAGTCTCGTCACGCTCCAGTCCATCGCAAATTCTCGGGCAACACTGGGAATGTTCGGGTCGGGGTATATCGAGATGCTGGCGCGTCAGATGACCGCCGACCTGCAGGTGATCCGCGACGCGACACTCCCGGGCGGATCGCAGGCACTCGTGACAAAAGGCGTTTCCTTCGGCCGCATCTCCAGGTTGGTGAATGGCGCGTGGGACGTATCGCACGTCGAAGGGCTCGTTGCGCCGAGCCTCCAAACCAGCGGACCTGCTAATCCGCCAAGTTTGATCATCCGGCCCTTCCATCAGGCCAGCAACGTGATCTCCATCCGCCAGTTCACGAATAACGCGTTCAACCACCATCATGGCATCCAGTCGACCGAGCGGTTCGGCGTGAACAACGATGCCGATGGCGATGGCGTCGTCAATGAGTTGACCCGTGCCGACGTGACGGCAGTCTCGTTGTTCCAGGCCGTCATGGCGGTCCCGGGCCGGGTCATTCCAAATGATCCGGAAATTGAATCGGCGGTCATGCTTGGCGAACAGCGATTCCGGCAAATCAACTGCACGTCGTGTCACGTCCCGAGCCTGCCGCTCAACAGGCAAGGATGGATATACAGCGAGCCAAATCCATACAACCCGGTGGGAAACCTGCAGGTGGGCCAGGCGCCGACCTATAGCGTGGATCTCACAAGAGACGACCTGCCGGCGCCGCGCCTCCGTCCAGGTGCTGGCGGCATCGTCAACGTGCCGGCTTTCACCGACCTCAAAGTTCACAATATTTGTGACGGACCGAACGATCCCAACAGAGAGCGCCTTGACATGAATCAAGCTGCGGGATCACCTGGCTTCTTCGCCGGGAACGAGCGCTTCATCACACGGAAGCTCTGGGGCACGGCAAATGAACCGCCGTTCTTCCACCACGGACAATTCACGACGTTGCGTCAGGCGATACTCGCCCATGCAGGCGAGGCCCTGGAATCGCGGCAGGCGTTTGAGGCACTGCCGTCATCTGAACGGGACGCGGTCGTAGAGTTCCTGAAGACGCTGCAGGTGCTGCCGCCTGAAACGCATAGCCTGATTGTCGACGAGAACGGCCGGCCGAAAACGTGGCCGCCGCGACGGTAGTCTCCGAAAGGCCCAACTGGAGCGTGGCGGCGCGTCCTTCAGTGGCCTGGATCCGCGATTGAGCGCGTGATCCGTTTACGATCTCGCCGCCTGAGGGAGTCGAGCCATGAGAACGAGACTGCTGCGTTTCTGCGTCGTGGTCGGATTCGTCGCGTACGGACTTGCGGTCGTCGACGCCGCCGAACCGAGAACGTACCAGACGAGGAACATGATCCAGGCGGGAAACCCCGGAATTCTTAAACCGGGAGGAGCGACACTGTACAGAAGCAGCCAGGGACTCGAGATGCGGATCGCCACGAGTGGCCTGAACCTGAATTCCTCTTACTCGGTGTGGTGGGTCGTGTTCAACAACCCGTCGGCTTGCGTCGGAGGTTGCGGCGCGGATGATCTCGGCAATCCCGCCGTGCGGGCGTCCGTCCTGTATGCCGCAGGTTTCGTGACCGGCTTGAGCGACACCGGAAACGTGACCGCGCATCTGGAATCCGGCAATCTCCCCTCAGGCCTCGATGTCGAGCTGGGCAATGGACTGGAACCCGGCAACGGATTCCGGGCAGAAGTTCACCTCGTCGTGAGGAGTCACGGCCTCACTCTCGCAGGGATCGTGGATCAACAGATCGGTTCGTTCAACGGCGGTTGCAACGTCACGTGCGCGAATGTGCAAGCCGCGGTTTTCGCGCCCGTGCAGTAGTTGTCGGCAGGTACGGCGCTGAGAGGGCAGCGCGAAGAATCTGGGTTCCTCCGCTGCCCCTTATTTCACGTACCAGCGTCCCGCGACTGAGAGGCCCACTCGACCAAGGTTGACGCCGCCGAACTCGGTCGCGCCCCATCGGTAGGCCAGGTCGACGCTCATCGCGAATCTCGGCGCGCCGGCAAATGTCAGCTCGCTGCCTCCAAAGACCTGAACGCCGACATCGTTTTGCGACTCCGACGGGGCAGCACCAGGAATCGTGCTGCTCAAGGACCGGCGACTGAAACTGACTCCCGATCCGACAAAGGGCCGCAGCCACATGTAGTCCGCGACGTGATCCACCAACTCGTACAGCACGCCCGGCTCGAATTGCATCGACGACACGCGTTCGGTCGGCGCGAGGCCGGCCACCGCAACACGGGACAAGTCGAGCTGAACGCCGAATCGATCGCGGCTCCAAGCGCGAGCGCTCGCGCCGAAGCCAACGCTCGAGCCGCCGACTCGGCCTCCCAACCCGACGAGATGCGCCGGCGGCTGCAGGTAGACCACACGCGTAGGAACTCCCTGCGGCGCAACGACCGGCCCACGAATCGCGCCGGGCGTGGCCGACGGCGGCTCGTTCACCGACTGCAGCGATAGCGCGGCAGCCGGTCGACTCGTGTCGGACGTCAGGTTCCGTCCGAGCGATCCCATGCTCACGTGGACGTAACCAACGCCATCGTCAGCACGGGGCCACGAGACCTTGACCCAGCTGCCCAGCTCGCGTGTGACCGGCAGCGTAGTGCCTCGCGGCGCGTGGCCGATGACGGCGCTGCCGGTGCTCGGCCCCTTGTAAACGTCAGCCGACGCCGCCTGCACGGTGAAGACGGGAGTCTGGGCGTAGAGCGAGACCGGGCTCACGAAGAGGGCTACGCCGAGGACCATAGCAAGACGCTTCATCTGTCTTCCTCCTCCCGCTCCAGCGTGTCGGGACGCATTTGTGAAGCGCAAAGAGCCTGCCACGAGCCGAGACCGCAACCGATGTATTCACAACGAGTTGAGAGAGGCAGCGAACCCAATGCGATCGTACCTCCGACAGGAAGGGCCGGCGGAGAACCAGGATCGTAAGTTCGCCCGGTCGCTCACACCGACGAGGATCGGCGGCCTCGCACGTTGACGAGCGCTGGTGATCCGTTGAAGATCGCCGGCACCGAGGCCACACATGCGTGCATTTGTTCCCCCGCTGATCGTCCTTGTCTTCATGTCAGCAGGACTTCAGGCGCAGAAGCCGCGGGAGCGCGATCTCAAGCTGCCGATCGGCGGAACCGCTGGCCCGCTCGACGCGATCACCGACGTCGCCGGCGTCGAAGTGGGACACACAACGCTCAACACGGGAAGCGGAAAACTCGTCGTGGGCAAGGGACCGGTGCGCACCGGCGTCACTGTCATTCATCCGCGAGGTAAGGCCAACTCGGATCCGGTGTTCGCCGCCTGGTTCACGCTGAACGGCAACGGCGAGATGACGGGGACGACGTGGGTGCAGGAAAGCGGGCTGCTCGAAGGCCCGGTGGCGATCACCAACACGCATAGCGTCGGCGTCGTGCGCGACGCGATCATTCAGTGGGAGGTTTCACAGAAAAACGCGCTCCAGCCGTGGTGGTTGCCGGTCGTCGCCGAAACCTACGACGGTGGACTGAATGACATCAACGGCTTCCACGTGAAGCCGGAGCACGTGCTGGCGGCACTCGATGGCGCGACGGGCGGCGTGCCGAAGGAAGGCGCCGTCGGCGGCGGCACCGGCATGGTCTGCCACGGCTTCAAGGGCGGCATCGGCACGGCCTCGCGCAAGCTGTCAGCCGATCAGGGCGGCTACACGGTCGGCGCGCTGGTGCAGTGCAACTACGGGTCGCGCCGCGACCTGCGCATTGCGGGCGTTCCGGTTGGCGAGGAGATTCCCGATCTCGCGGGCTGCATCGCCAACAACGATCCGCTGCCGCCGAATGCAGGGCGCCGCCATTGCGACGATCGTCCCGCCGCTGGAGACGACGCACCGGAACAGGGCTCGATCATCGTCGTCATCGCGACTGACGCGCCGCTGCTGCCGCATCAGCTCAAGCGGATTGCAACGCGAGTCTCGCTCGGCATCGGACGCGAGGGCGGATTCGGCGGCAACAGCTCGGGCGACATCTTCATCGCCTTCTCCACCGCCAACGCGCGCGCCTGGTTCAACGACCGGCCGGTGACGAACGTGCAGATGCTGCCCAACGATCGGATCACGCCGCTGTTTCAGGCGACCGCGCAGGCGACGGAAGCCGCGATCACCAACGCTCTATTGGCTGCCGAGACCACGACCGGCGCGAACGACCTGCGCATCTACGCGATGCCCGTGGACCGGATGCTTGCTGCGATGCGAAAGTACGGGCGCCTTCCGTGAAGCCACGAAAGCACGAAATGTCGCGCTCGTGCTGATGCAGCCAGCCGGAAACGGCGCATGACGCGATACGGCATTCTCCTGCTCGCGTTCGTGTGGTCGGCCGCGCCAGACGCGCAGGCGCAAGAGCGCGTGACGACGCAGGCTGGTCTCGACTTCTATTCCTCGTTCACCAATCCCAGAGCCGATTCGAGCGCTTCGTCGGCCGACGTCCTCTTCGACGTCAATCCTCGTAGCCGGCTGTGTACTCCGATTCCGGATGCTGCCGGCGTGGCGGCCGTTTCGACGGGTGCGTGCGCTGGTAGTACATCCCGGCGATGCCTGCGACAAGGCCGGCCATCGCCAGATATGGGTTGAACAGATAGAGAAGCGGAAACAGAAGCAGGAGAAGCAGATACATGACGCCTCCGCTGGATGTTGTCGCTGCTTCTCCAGTTATCGGCCGATGACATCTGTCCGGTGAGGCCCGGACGGAGGTCGCGCGCCTCAGCGGGCTAGGTATTGCGCGAGGCGTTCGTAGACCTCTGAAGCGCTGGTCGCGACGCCGGTGAAGTCTTGATCCCGCTCCCGTATCGAGGCGTAGACGATCGTCTGCTTGAAGACCGTTTCGGCGCCCACCTGATCCAGGGTCGTCGTCACCTGAAGCTGGAGCGGCGAAAAATCGTACGTCTCCGTATATTCGAAGCGACTGGGAGGATCGACTCTTTTGTACGCCCCTCGAACCTCGATCCTGGCGCCGCTGGCACGCTGGTAGACGTAGCGGAAGGACCCGCCGACGCGGAGATCGACGTCGCACGCCACAAGCGAAAAGTTCGATGGCTTCATCCATTGAACAATGTGATTCGCCTGCGTGAGGGCGTCGAACACCTTCTGACGAGGTGCGGCAAAGGTCCGAGTGAGAACGGTCTCCCGGTCAGACGGCTTGGTCGCCTGCATCGTGCCCTCGTTCGTCGCGGGTGGCTGATCGGAGAATGGGATCAGAGCAGTGATCACCACGCACGTCAGCGTTCGGACAACGGCCGGTAACACAGACGCAGTTTATCGCGGCGCGGCCTGCGGGACGTCGACGGCGGCCGATAAGGCCAGCGTCGCGTACGCCGCAGCAGCAGCCGAGATCCATTGATCGTGCCCGTAGGGATAGCCGCTCTCGAAGTACGGCTGGAACGGCAGCGCACGGGTGCGCACGTGCCACGTGCCGTCGGCTGCCTGAGTCGACAGCAAGTACGCGAGCCCTGCGCGGTACGTCTGATGCGCCGCCGACACGCCGGCTTCATGCAGCGCGAACAACGCGATGCCGGTCGCGTACGCGTCTGATTCGAGCGCCGGCAGCTGCGCCCAACCGCCGTTCGGCCGCTGCAATGCCTGCAGACTGCGAGCCGCAGCCGTGATGGCCGCGCCGTCTGCGTGCGACCAGGCGAGTCCGAGCACTTGAAACGCCCGCTCCTGCGTTCGATCGGGCCTGTTGTCGAGCAGCCACGACCGCGCTCGACTGATGCGCTCCTTCGTATCGGCGGTTTCCGCGGGCGCTGCGTACGTGCGGAGCGCGTGAATCATGTATGCGGTTGTCGTGAAGTCGTCGAATGTGAGAGGCGGACGGCTTCCTCCGCCGACCCAGTTGCCCTCGGGCCGCTGCATGTTTTTGATGAAATAGAGCTTCGCGCGAATGCGCGCATCCGCCGGCTTGTGATCCATCGCCGCAGCGAACAACTCGAAGCCGAGTCCGGCGATCCCACCGCCGCCGCCAACCGCGTACTCGACGTAACGCTCGGCCGTCGTTTCGGAGACTTCCGCCGGCAGCTGCACGATGGTGTTGCCGGTCGCGATCCCCCGGCTCCGCGCGAACGCCTGTGCGGCAGCCGGCAGCATCTGGTTGTGACACGAGTTGCAGCCGCCTTTCTTGACGAACGTCGGACTCGTCTTCTCGAGCAGATCGAGCCCTCGTGTCACGGCCGTCTTCAACGCCGCAGGCGAAGCATCGTCGTTCGCGACCACCGCCGGACCCACCAACGAGAGCGCCAGAAGAATGACCGCAAGCCGCATGGTGGTTCTCCTACGGTTGTTGCCGCGAATCGGTTGTTTGACCAGCGGCTTCTCGCAGAAGACACGCCAGGGCGGTGTCGCCGCGTCGCCCCGCGATGCTCGCGGGCGTCTGCCCCTCGGCTGTCACATGAGGGTTCGCGCCACCCGCCAGCAGCATGCGAACGATCTCCAGTGAGTCGCGGTCGTATTGCGCCGCATGCATCAGCGGCGTGTAGCCGCGATAGTCGGTCGCGTTGACATCCGCGCCGTGGGTCAGCAGGAGCTCGACCGACTCTTCGTCGCCGCGGCCCGCGGCAGCCGCCAGCGCCGTCTCGCCACGCTTCGATCGCGCGTTGACGTCCGCGCCTTTCGCGATCAGCAGCCAGGCGACGTCCGAGGAGCGCGCGGCCATGAGCGGCGTGCCGCCGGTTTGCGACGGGATCTTTGGATCCGCGCCGTGGTCGAGCAGAAGCAAGGTGTTCTCGACGCCGGCGGCGGCGGCGCCGACGAGCGGCGTGCTGCCGGTCAGGCTCCTGGCGTCGACGTCCGCGCCAACCTCGAGCAGCAGTTTGACGACGCGCCCGCCCGTCGGCAGCATGGCCGCCGCGTGGAGCGCCGTGCGGCCATCGACCGTCTTCGCGTCGACGTCTGCGCCGAGCATCAGCAGCAGCTTCACCTTGACCGGATCCGAGATGGCCCAATGGAGCGCCGTCGCCTTACGCTGATTGCTCGCCTTGACGTCGGCGCCGGCGACGAGCAGCGCTTCCATGATCTCCAGCGTGCCGGCGTACGCGCTCTGCATCAGCGCGGTCGATCCGGCCGCGTCTGCCGTGCGGGCCAGCGACTTGTCCTTCGCGAGCATCCGGCGGACCGCGGCGAGATCGTGCGCCGCAATAGCGTCGAAGAACACCTGAACGCGCGGCTCGGTCCGCAGTTCCGCGACCACGGTCTCGGCGGCACGACCCGGCATGTCGGCGCCTGAGTCGATCCACGCGCGCAGCACGGCGATTTCTTCGCGTGGCAGCTCTCCCGTCGGCGGCATTTGAAGTCCTGCCTCCGATCCGACCAGACGCTGGATCAGTTTGCTTTCCGCCGACTTGCCGGGAACGATGACGACGCCGTAATCGCCGCCGCGGAGCGCGTTCTGGCGCAAGTCGAGCCGCAAACCGGACTGTTGCTGTCGCGGTCCGTGGCAGCCGAAACAACGATTGGCGAGAATCGGCCGGACCTCCTGCTCGTAATTGACAGCCACCCGGTCCTGCACGCCTGCCGGTGTCTGCGCGAGAGACGAAGGCGCATTCAGGACGCTGAGCAGCGCGACGGCTGCAGCGGTATTGATAATCCTGCACATGTTCATACAGCCACCCATCGAGGGAGCAGCACGCACCGGCCGTGCCACCGCCGTCCGAGCGCCGCACCAGAAAGCGATTGCCGGGAAGTCGAGAGCGGCGAACATGTTCGAGCGATTCGACGTGTCGAGGTGGCGGCGCGGGCGCCCACGTCGGCACCTTCGAGTGCTATCCGAATGTGTGAGGCACCATCCGATCGGATAGTGCGGCAGCCAGGCCGCGGTCAGGGAACGATGACCGTTTTCGTCGGCCGATCGTCGACAGCGATCTCGAAGCGGACGGTTTCGGATCCCAGCCGAAAGGACGTGCCGTCCGTCAGCGCGGCGGTGCCGTCGATACGTTCACCCGCCACCCAGGTGCCGTTCTTGCTCCCGAGATCTTCGATTGAGACCTCACGTCCGGCCACGTGCATCTTGGCGTGTTGGCGGGAGACTGAGTCCGCATCGATTTGAACCGCGCACCCGCGGTCCCGACCGATCACCGACTCGCCGGCGGGCACGTCGATCGTCTGGCCGCGCCAGATCAGGCGGCAGACGGGCGTCCCTGCCGCCGGTGAGTGGCCCGCGACGACGGCGTCTCCGATCAACGCATAGCCCACGCGGTGCAGCGTGCGAATCACCCGACCACCATCGGGGGTATCGCCGAGCGCTTTGCGAAGCTGTGTGACGAGCGCCGCAAGGCTCGTCTCGGAGACATGAATGCCGGGCCAGAGCGCGGCGTGCAGCTCCGCGTGCGAGACGGCATTCGGCTGGTTCCTGACGAGGATCAGCAGCAGCTCGAACGCTTTCGGTGCGAGGTGGATGTCGACCCCGTCACGTCGCACCACGTGCAAGCCGACGTCGACCACAATCGGACCCACGGTCTGCAATCTCTGTCGGATTATACGAAAGCGTTCTCCATGTTGCGTTCACCCCTGGCCACCGGCGTCCGGGACTAGAATCACGCGGATCACATGTTGTGTCCCGTCTGCCGGCACGACGCTCCGGATTCGAGCCGCTACTGCCCGTCATGCGGAGCGCCGGTAGACACGTCGCGGGCGGCGACGCTGACCGTGGCGGAGGCCGAACGCCTGCCTTCGTCGGACGCACTTGACGGCGCGCGGTTTGTTCCCGGCACGATGCTGGCCGGCCGCTATCGCATCGTCGCGCTTCTGGGCCGCGGCGGCATGGGCGAGGTGTACCGAGCCGAGGATTTGAAGCTCGGACAAGCCGTCGCACTCAAGTTCCTGGCGAAAGGAGTCACGCATCGCGCCGATCGGCTCGCGCGCTTCCATCAGGAGGTGCGGCTCGCGCGTCAGGTGTCCCATCCAAACGTGTGCCGCGTTCACGACATCGGCGAAATCGCCGGACAGCACTTTCTCTCGATGGAGTACATCGACGGCGAGGATCTCGCGTCGCTGCTGCGCCGTGTGGGCCGTTTGGCGCCGGACAAGGCGCTCGAGCTTGCACGCCAGCTCTGCGCTGGTCTGGCGGCGGCGCACGACGGCAAAGTGCTCCATCGCGATCTGAAGCCGGCGAACGTGTTGATCGACGGACGTGGGCGAGCGCACCTGGTGGATTTCGGTCTGGCAGATCTCGTCGACCAGCGGCGAGGCGCGTCCGAGATCGCGGGCACACCCGGCTACATGGCGCCGGAGCAGCGGGAAGGGCGCGAGGCGACGACCCGGACCGACGTGTACGCACTCGGTCTCGTGCTGTACGAAATGTTCACGGGCAAGCGCGCGCTCACCGGCGATGGCGCCCTTCTCGGCGGGCGCGCCCGAAACGACGCACCTCCGGCCAGCCCGTCGACGCACATTCCAGATCTGGATCCGACCATCGAACGCGTGATCATGCGGTGTCTCGAGCACGATCCGGCTCGTCGGCCGCCTTCGGCGATCGCTGTCGCGGCGGCACTGCCGGGAGGGAACCCGCTCGCGGCGGCGATGGCCGCCGGCGAGACACCGTCGCCGGACATGGTTGCTGCGGCTGGAGAAGCCGGCACGCTGTCGCCCGCGCTCGGCGCCCTCTGTTTTGCCGGCGTGTTGCTGGGCCTGATCGTCCTCGCTGCGCTCGCGCGCGACGTCAGCTTGATCGGATTGACGAGGATTGAGCGCAGCCCACAGATGCTGACCGAACGGGCGCACGTCGTGCTGGAAACTCTGGGCTATGCGGAACCGTCCGGCGACGAAGCGTCCGGCTACGGCGCCGATCTCGACTACCTGCAATACATCGACACGCGAGATCGATCGTCGACCCGATGGCGCGTGCTCGCCATGCCGCAGCCGCCGGCACTTCTGTTCTGGTACCGCCAGAGTCCGCGGCGGCTGGCGCCGCTCGGCGGCGCCATCATCGTCACGCGGGGGAATCCTCCGATGACGGATCCCGGGATGGTCTCGTTGTCGCTCGACCAAGCGGGCCGGCTGACGAGTTTCCTGGTGGTTCCACGACAGGACGAGAGGGCTGACGCATCGCCACAAACGAGTGCACCTGACTGGAGGCGATTGTTCGAGCAGGCCGGCCTCTCGCTGGCGCAGTTCTCACCCCTTGAATCTCGGCGGATTCCTCCCGTGTACGCCGACGCGCGCGCGGCGTGGCAGGGTGTCTATCCCGCACGTCCGGATATACCGATTCGGGTTGAAGCGGCAGCGGCGCTGGGCAGGCCCGTGTACTTCGAGGTGGTCGCGCCGTGGTCCCGTCGCCCGAGCGACGCCGCCGAAGCGCGCCGCACACCTGGAGAGCGCGTCGGTCTGTTCATGCGGACGGCCGTCGGACCGCTCGCGCTGGCAATCGCGGTCGTGCTGGCGCTGCGCAATCTGCGGTTGGGCCGCGGCGACCGCCGCGGCGCGATGCGGGTGAGCCTGTTCATTGCGACGGTCTCCGCAGCGAGCATTGCGCTCGAAACCGGCGATCTGCAAGTGCTCAGCAAAGGGCCACCGATCATGTTCTTCGTACCGGCAGCGGTGTGGCTCCTCTATCTCGCACTCGAACCGCATTTTCGCCGCATCTGGCCGGGCATCATGATCGGCTGGAGCCGCCTGCTCGCCGGTAACGTGGGCGATCCCCTGGTCGGTCGTGACCTTCTCGTCGGCGTTCTCATCGGCATTGGCGACGCGTTGACTCTCGCGTTTCACGGACAGCTCCGGCGCTGGATGGGCGCACCGCCGCCGTTCCCCGTCGGTGCGTCCAACGATCCGTTCGTCGGCGCGGCCGCGTCCAGCGACCTGCTGCTCGGCGGCCGCTTCGCGCTCTCGCGGATCCTCGGCTCCGTGGTCACGATTCCGGTGCTGGTCTGGACGCTGCTGATGTTCTTGCTGTTGTTCCTGCTCTTCCTGATCCTCCGCCGACGCTGGCTTGCCATGACGGCGATGATTGTTTGTTTGACAGTGTTCTACGCGGTGGCCCATACCGGTTGGCTCCTGGCCTATGCCCCGGACGATCTTTTTCCACCTTCGGCGACCGATATCGTATTCTTCGCCGTGGTTCAGTCGGCGATCGTGCTGGCCGGCGTACGCTTCGGTCTGCTCACGATGCTTGTAGCCTCCTTCGTGAGCATCTGGCTGACACCGCTGCCGATTGCCATCGATTCGACTGCCCCCTACGCTTTCTCGTCTCGTCTCATCGTGGCGGCTGTGATCGCGCTGGCTCTGTATGGCTGGCACACTGCGCTGGCCGGCCGCCCGATGCTCGCCGCCATCTTCCTCAGGGACGAACCCGCCGGACGAACGTAATCAGGGAAACCTCAAGGTTTCCTCAAGCCCGAATCGCCTCGCGCGGCGTTATCGTCGCGTGCAGGAGGCGGTCATGCAAAACAGAGAGCCGGAAGACATGGTGTTCGAGACGATCTCGAGCTGCGCGCTGGTGATCGCGGCACTCGTGATCACGGCGCTGCTGTATCAGCTGATCACGGTGGCGGTGCCACTTTTCGAATCGATGGTGTATCCGCGTCTGATGGCCCAGGGCGCATCGAAGACGCTGGTCGCGGTATTCGCTCACGCCGACGACGAGGGACCCGCGGCACCGATTCTCGCGCACTATGCCCGCGACGGCGCTGAGGTCTACCTGATCGTCGCTACCGACGGCGCCCAGGGTGGCGCTCATACGTCGGTCCCGCGCGGCCCGGAACTCGCGCGCGTGCGAAGCGAAGAGGCTCGCTGTGCGACGGACGCGCTCGGGATCCATCCACCGATTCTGCTCGGGTTTCCAGACGCGCACCTCGGTAACTACATGGAGGATCCCGCGCGTCTTTTTCAGTTGACGGCACGTCTTCAGGCGGAACTGCAACGGCTCCGTCCCGATGCTCTCATCACGTGGGGCCCCGACGGCGCCACGGGCCATTCGGATCATAGGCTCGTGAGCAGCATCGTGACGCAGCTCGTGAGGGCAGGCGCCCCGGGCGCGCCGGAGCGGCTGTTCTACGCATCGATTCCACTCGAGGCCATCCGCGCGATGAACCCGGCCCGCGGAGAGCCGCCCTTCCTGATTCCGCTGGCGAAGTATTTCAGCACCCGCATCCCGGTGTCCCCGCCGGACGTTGAGGCCTCGCTCCATGCCATGGCGTGCCACAAGACGCAGTACTCGAATGACGTTGTGCAAAGGCTGTCTGCGTCGATACGGAGCACATCGACAGGGCAACTGCCGCTTGCTTCGTTGTTGCCGACGGGCGCCACGAATGACTTATTTCGATGAGTGCAAGAACGGAAGCGTTCGAGCATCCGGCATCTGCTGATCGGGAGGTGTCACATGGAGAACCGCTGGCTGCTGATCTGGCTTCTTGCGCCGTTCTTCTCGCCGGCCGCGATGGCCGTCGAGAGCTACAGCCTGTATTGGTACCGGTTGGACGCCGACACGTCGCCCGCTACGATCGATCGCAATCAGAACGATCGAGCGCCGGAATCTGTACGGTCGATCGATTTGGGCACCCGTGCGCGCGTAGCTCGCTGACTCCGTCTGACTCGACTTAAGCGCGTTGCGAAATTGCCGGCGGCCTCTCGTAGCGCAGGCCTTTAGGCCTGCCAACGGCCGCCGGAGCAGCCCTGAAGGGCTGCGCTACGTTCATTCGCAACGCACTCTTACTTGTTTCGCAGCGCGACGGCTGGATCGATGCGGGCCGCGCGCCACGCAGGTCCCGCGATGGACAGCGTGGCTGTGATGCCAAGCACGATGGTCACGAACGCGAATGTCATCAGATCCAGAGGACGCACGCCAAACAGCATGGTCTCGATGAGGCGGCCGGAGGCGGCTGAGAGCACGAGCCCAATGGCGGCCCCCGTTGCGACAACGCGTGCGGCGTTGGCGATCACGAGGCGAAGCACGTCGTGTGTGGTCGCGCCAAGCGCCCGTCGCACGCCGATATCACGCACGCGCTGCTGAACGGAATAGGCGAGCATGCCGAACACACCGACCATCGCCAGGACGAGCGCCAATCCCGCAAACGCGACCACCATCACGGCCCGGAAGCGGTGCCGGCCGGTCGCCGCCCACGCGATCTCCTCGAGGGTCATGATGCCGGTGACGCTGACGAGCTGCTCCTTGTCGACTCGGGAGATCGCCGCGCGGACTGCCGGCGCCAGCGCTTGCGCCCGGCCGGACTTCGGCCGCACGACCACGAACATGTCGTCGGAGATGAGTTGCGACATCGGCACGTAAAGCTGAACAAAGTCTTTCGCTTCGTCGGGGCGGCCCTTCACCTGCCGCGCCACGCCGACGATCTCGCGCACGACCGGTTTTGCCTGCGGCGAAGACGTCGGGCGCAAGGCGACTCGTTGGCCGATCGGCGATCGGCCGTTCAAATTCCGCGCGAACGCTTCGTTGACGATGCAGACGGGCACACCGTCGCGTGTGTCGCGGCGATCGAACCCACGTCCGGCCAGGATGGGCAAGTCGAGCGTCGAGAAGTACGTCGCACTGACGATCTGCTGGCTGGTGCTCGGCCGCTGGCCCTCGTCGACTGGTGGGTCGCCGACGATCTCGTACGAGAGTCCACCGGATTCGACGAAATCGAGCGGCAGCTCGCTCGCCCAGGCGACGCTCGCGACACCGGGAACGGCCCGGATCTCCGTCTCGACCTGATCGAAGAACTGCTCTAACGATGCGGCGTTCGGATACTTCGAACCCAGCGGATCCACGAGCATCGAGAGCACGCTCTCAGCGCGAAACCCGCGATCGAAGGCGTCGACGGCGACAAGTGTCCGCAGCAGAAGCCCCGCGCCGAACAGGAGAAGTACCGCGGTCGCCACTTCGCCGATGACGAGGAGTCCGCGAAGCGTGCCGCCGCCGGTTGTGGTACGGCTGTCTGAACTGATGACTTCCGCCGACGAGAAGTCGGTCGCTTTCCACGCCGGCATCACGCCGAAGATCAAGCCGACGAGCAGCGCGGCAGCGGCACAGAAGGCCACGACGCGCAGGTCGAAGGCGAGCACGACAGTGGCCGGCAGCAGACCCTTCGGAATGAGCGAAGGCGCCGCGCTCAAGATCGCCGCGCCGACGCCAACCCCCAGCGCGCCGCCAATCAGCGAGAGGACGACGCTTTCGGTCAACAGCTGTCGGACGATTCGACGGCGGCCGGCGCCGAGTGCCGATCGGACCGCTAATTCGCGCGTCCGCACGGTCGCCCGCGCGAGCAGCAGGTTGGCGACGTTGGCGCAACAGATGAGGAGGACGAATCCGACGACGCCAAGGAACAGCATCGACGTGAGCCGCAGATCGCTGCCGACCATCGAATCGTGCATCCGCTCCACCGTCACCCCGTGGTCTTTGTTCGTCTGCGGGAATTCGCCTGCGAGGCTGTCCGCGACAGCGGCCAAGTCCGTCTCGGCCGCCGTGATTGAAACTCCCGGCTTCATTCGACCGACGACCTGGAAGGCGGCGAACGCCCGGACCCTTGGCGGGAGATCGACGAGCGGCCTCATCGCCCACAGGCTGGTCTGCCCCAGCAGCTCGAAATCTTTGGGAAGAATGCCGATCACCGTCCATAACGATCCGTCGAGCCGAATCTCGCGACCAATCACGGACGGATCGGCGTTGTATCGCGTGCGCCAGAACGGCTCGCTCATCACGACCCTGGACGCGCGCTTGGCCTCGTCGTCTGCCGAAAACGTGCGACCGGCGATCGGCTTGACGCCGAGCACGTCGAAGATGCCGGCCGTGACCCACTGGCGGGAAACCGTTTCAGCGTTGCCGTCCGCGCCTGCCATCACCATCTGACCGACGCCTGGCGTGAACCCGGCGATCTTCTCGAACGTGCGGCTGCGCGCGTTCCAGTCGAGCATGTTGAGCGGCGAGACATAACCTCGCGCATTTTTCGGGGTGCGGTCCCAGAGCGTCACCAGTCGATCGGGTGCGCCGTACGGCAACGGTCGAAGCAGCGTGGCGTCGACCAGGGCGAAGATCGCGCTGTTGGCGCCGATGCCGAGCGCCAGGGTCAGCGCGGCGACCAGCGTGAAGGACGGCGAGCTCTTCAACTGCCGGAACGCGAATCTCAGATCGTCCCCGAGCTCCTCGAACCACATGGCGACACGCATTTCACGCTCTCTCTTTCTGCCAAGGTCAGCCATCGTGCGTTTGAGACCGGCGATGTCGCCCAGTCGACTGATGGCCACGTCGCGCGCCGTGTTCGGATCCATGCCGCGCTCGACGAGCTCGCGCGTTCGCATCTCGACGTGCAGCGCGAGCTCTTCGTCGATCTCCTGATCGATCGGGATGCGCCACAGCCAGGAACGAAGCGAACGCTTCATGTGGAGAACAGGACCTTCGAGACACCGGCCGAGAATCTCTTCCAGGTAGCCATTTCGGCGGTGAGCTGCTCGCGGCCTGACTCGGTGAGACGGTACAGCTTGGCCCGCCGGCCAAGCTCGGACGTGCCCCACTCCGCCTCGACCCAACCTCGCCGCTCCAGGCGGTAGAGCGCCGGGTAGAGGGACCCTTCTTCCACGAGGACGGTGTCGCCGCTCGTCTCCTCGATGGACCGGCCGACGGCGTACCCGTGACGGGGACCCTTCGCTAACGTCTTGAGAATCAAGGCGTCTAGCGCGCCGTACAAGAGAGCGTTCTGGGGCTTCGCCAGGATGGACATCGTCGTTCGTGTTACCCAGACGCTCTGGGTAATTGCTTGGACGGATTCTGCCGACCAAAGGTTTGCGGATGCGCGGCGCTATGATGCGTCCTTCGCTCAATTCCGCGGGTCACCTTCATGAATCTCGCCTCCGCATACCCCAACGTCTTGCGACACCTCGAGTCGTGGTCCGGCCACCGAGTCCTTTCGGACGTGATGAATCAGTTTCCGGACCTTCAGGTCTTCCTCGCGGGCGGCGTGATTCGCAATTGCTTGCTCGATGCGTCGCGGCCGGTACGAGACTTCGATTTCCTGCTCGATGGCCCATCGATTGCGCCAGCGCTCGACATCATCGCGCGCCACGGGTTGCTGGAAAAAACGCCGTTCGGATCACCTCGCTGGCATCCTGCGGGGGATCCCGAGTGCTATGCGGACCTGATCCCGATTCGCGACTTCAGGCCGGGACTCTGGCAATGCGAGGATATCGTCGACGTCTTGAACCAGTTTGATTACACGGCCAGCGCTTTGGCCTTCAACGTGCGAACTGGCGACTCGTACAACCCTCAGAATGGCGTGCGGGATATCACTCGCAGAACGATGCGGATGGTTCGATTCGACTTTCCCGAGGAGCCGTTCCGGCCGGGCACGCCGCTGACGAGAAACGCCATCCTGTGGTTTCGCGTTCTTCACTACGCCACCGTCCTGGATCTGACCGTTGAGCCGTTGACGCTTCAGTGGCTGCGGGGGCACCGCGCGTTCCAGGAACAGCTCGAGACGTTCGCCGCGCTGTTCTTCAAGCCCTGCGACGGTTACCTGGAACGACTCTGAGATGACCGGGAACTCTCGGTCCAACAGACCGGAAACGACGCCGCTCCGCGATCAGGTGCCGAACGAGGCCGCACGGATCGTGTCCGAGACGGTGGGCGGTCGGATTCGGTCCACCGAACTGCTTCCCCGCGGGGTGATGACGTTCAAATGCCTCGTCCAGACCGAAGGCGGCGACCGATTCGTCGTGCGGTTCTATCCGCCCGCTCGAGCGTCGGTCGTGAACTGCGAGCCGGACCTCCTCCAACGGTGCCGGCGCGCAGGAATCCCGGTGCCCGTGAACCTCACCGATTCTCGACGGGGCCCGAAGGCGACGCTGGCGTATGTCGTTTATCAATGGATCGACGGAGAGATGCTGTCGGAGCGGCTGCCAACGCTCGGCGTCGAGGAGCAGAAGACCCTGGCACGCGAGCTGTCGTCGCGGCTGTCGGATCTGCAGTACATCGAATTCCATGGCTTCGGCGAGCTCCTCACCGGCGAGACCGCGCCCGCGGGCTCGTGGCGGGCGTTCGTCGACGCGTGCTGTCGATCGGGCGTCGAGGCGCTGCGCAGACATTCGCTCCTGAGCGACGCGATGATGCTCGACTTGAGCACAATCGTGGCGGGAGCAGGACCCCTCCTGCGCTGGAACAAGCCGCAGCTGGTGTGGGGCGACATCAGCTTCGACAACATCCTCGTCGATCGATCAGGTCATCTCGCGGCGTTGATCGATTTCGAGAGCTGCTTGAGCGGCGATCCGCTCACGACCCTGGGCTACTGCGCGGCAACCAATTGGCATCAGCCGTTCTACTCCGCATTGTGTGACGCATGGCCCGGCGCGTTCGAGCCCGACGGCCAGCAGCGCGTGCTCTTTTACGCGATTCTGCGCGCCCTTCGGTTGGCGCGGTATGCTCATCAGCCTCTACCCACGGGTTACCCTCGCGATCCGCTGACACAGATCTTTCCCGGTCTGGTGCCGGCCTTGTCGACGCTGACGACGCGTTTCGCAGCAGGATGGAAGTCATGACTGAAACAAGCGACCCAAGGACGACCGGCGGGGAGGCTGAGGACCAATCTGAAGGCACGCCGGAAGCCCCAGCCAAAGCTGGCAAGGAACCGGCGCACCCGGCCACGACAGCGCAGATGATTTTCCTCAGCCTGTACTTGTTGATCTGGGTGGTCTTCCTGATTTTGAAAATCACGGCCACGATCAACCGCGCCAGCGAGGAGTCGCTCGCTGAAGTTTCCATCGCCTGGAAGATGCCTCAGGGTGCTGCGCTGAATTCGGGACCGGCCGCGTTCCGCTACGATTCAGCCCAACAGAAACTGATTCACCACGGCATCATTACACCCGAGCGACGGTTGGAGCTCCGTGCGCTCTTGACGACACAACCTGACGCGCCCTCCAAGCAGACGCCGGCCCCAGCGAGCCCGCCGGCGGTCAGAGTGCCGGCGGTGCAACAGCCCGCCGCAGCAGCCCGGGGCCGAGGAGCGGCAGCTTCACCCGGTCCGGATCAGACGACGCCTGAGGTCCCACCGGTGACCGCGAGCGGCACCGCGTCAACGCTGGAATCGATCCGCCCCACATACAACGAAGCGATCGACAACCTGGCGTTCCTCGCTGGCACGCGTCAGGGAGCCATGATTGGCCTGCTGTTGCTCCTCGGCGGTCTTGGAGGTGCGCTTGGTGCGATCCTGCGGTCGCTCGTGGACTTCGTCGGCCATGCCTGTTACACGCGACAACTCGACCTTGTCAGATGGTGGCCACTCTATGTCACGCGACCTATCGTCGGCTGGATCCTCGGGTTCGTGCTGGTCGTCATGTTCAAGGCGCAATTTATCTCACCGGGCGAGGCGCGGACGACGGATGACTCATTCTGGTGGCTTGGCATGGCCGTGCTCGGCGGATTCAGCACGATCGACGTGACTCAGCGGCTCCGCCTCGGAGCCAAGGCGCTCTTCGGGGTCGATCAGGGCTCGACAGCCGAAAGGGACGACAAAAACAAGAAAGGCGCCACAGAGAAGGCGGGCGCCACAAAGAAGGCGGGCGCCACAGAGAAGCCGGGCGCCACAGAAAAGCCGGGCGCCGCAGAGAAGCCGGACGCCACAGAGAAGCCGGACGCCACAGAGAAGAGAGACGGGTAAACGCGCGCGAAGCGGTCAGAGTGGTTTCTGCCTCCGCATATCGCGTGTACCTGACACGTCACGCGGACGACAATCGCTGGTGGAGCCAGGCTTTGGCGACGGTCCAATCACGCTCGACCGTCGCCGTCGAGACATCGAGCGCCAATGCGGTTTCGTCGATGGTCAGGCCCGCGAAGCATTTCAGCTCGACGACGCGGCACAGGCGCGGGTCGAGCGCGGTCAATTCCGTGAGCGCCTCGTCCAGCGCCAGAACGTCGACCGGCGACTCTCGCGGTTCGGGGTACGCCTCATCGAGTGCAACGATCGTGATGTCGCCGCCTCGCTTACGCGCATGCTTCTTCCGGGCATGATCGACCAGGACCTCACGCATCAGCCTCGCCGCCATTGCGAAGAGCTGGGTGCGCGTGTGCGGTGACAAGCCGCCAGGGCCCGTGAGCCGCAAGTACGCCTCGTGGACGAGCGCGGTCGCCTGAAGCGTATGTCCCGGGCGCTCCGCGCGCAGGCGCGCGCGGGCCACGCGTCGCAGTTCGTCGTACACGAGCGGCAACAACCGCTCGAGCGCGCTGGCATCGCCCGCCTGCCATTGGTGCAGGAGCGCGGTCACGTCGTGGTCCGGCTCGCGCGGTGACATCTGAGGCTCACGAGAATAGCCCTTTCCGAACGGCCGTGAGGGAAAACCCCCGTCCCTTGCGCCTCTGCTCCTGAGCGGTCTACTGGCCGTCCCGCACACCGATGACCGCGATGGGCGCGGCACCGCTGACGGGACCAGAAGGAGCGGGTCATGTCCAGGTCCTGCGCCACGTCGCGGTTCGGATGCCTTTTCGTGTTCGTGGCAGCGTGCGTCCTCGTGCCTCATGTCGCGATTGCTCAGGGGCTGACCGGGGCGATCATCGGCAGCGTCAGGGACGGAGAAGGCGGCGTCCTGCCTGGCGCCCTTGTCCGCATCGCCTCGCCGGCCCTGATCGGGCGCGAGCTGAAGACGACCACCAACGACAAGGGGCAGCTGCGGGTCACCGCCCTGCCTCCAGGGTCGTATGCCCTCGACATCGAGATGGCGGGGTTTGCCACCTACCACGAGGACGACATCAGCATCGGCGCCGGCGCGACCATCGAACGGGACGCGGTGTTGAAGGTGGCCGGGATCGCCGAATCGGTGACGGTGCAGGGTGCCGGCTCGCGCATCGAGGCTCGCGGAAGCGGACTCGAGACGCGATTGAGGTCCGAGGACCTCAGGGCGATTCCAACGGGCCGGTTCAGCATGTTCGACCTGGTCCGGACCGCCCCCGGGATCTCGCCCACCTCGGCGAGCGGCACGACGACCACCGTGTCTGCCACCAGCGTGTCGGCGCTCGGCTCGAGCGTCAACGAGAATCAGTTTCTCATCGACGGGACGAACTTCACGTGCCCGTGCAGCGGCGTTGCCCGCTCGGAGCCGGGCATCGACTTCATTCAGGAAGTTCAGGTCCAATCTGTCGGTGCGTCCGCTGAATTCGGCAACCTGCAGGGCGCCGTGATCAATGTCATCACCCGGCAAGGAAGCGAGAGGTTTCTGTACGACGCTTCGTACTACGGACAGGCAGCCGGTCTGACGAGCCAGCCGGTGGTGCGGTCAGTCACCGGCGGCAGCCAGCCCACCAGCGGCTACACGCGGATCAAGTATCGCGATTTCACGACGAATGTCGGCGGACCCGCCGTCCGCGATCGGTTGTGGTTCTTCGGCGGGTATCAGTACGTGCGCGACTACGACAGCCAACCGGGCGTCGATCCGAAGTTCCCGAGGACCTACGAGCAGGACAAGGGTTTCGCGAAGCTCACCTGGCGCCTCGCGCCAGGCCTGCAACTGCTGCAAAGCATTCACCAGGAGTCGTGGGTCAATCCGCCGCCTCCGACGACCGCGACGCCATTCGAAGCCACCACCCGAAACCACGCGTCGGTCCCGGCGATCACCTTCGGCCACCTCACGCACACGCTGTCGTCCAACACGCTGTGGGACGCCCGCGTGGGACGGTTCGTCGTCTCTGAGGGACGTCCGCCAAGCACGGGCGTGCTGACGACGGCCAGCCATCTCGACAACGTGACCGGAATCAGGACCGGTGCTCCGGAAACGTTCGGCGAGCGCCATTATCTGCGCACGACCACGAAGGCCACGCTGACCCACTACCAGACGGGACTCGCCCGCGCCGACCACGAGTGGAAGTTCGGCGGGTCCTTCGAGCGGGGCGAGCATCGCCATTCGACCGTCCTCCCGA
>Ga0114129_10000628_pt1 | contig 43985 bp, 40 predicted proteins | sample RhiMetdeltSRZDD1_FD_80071 | JGI IMG/M metagenome (GOLD analysis project Ga0114129, IMG submission 80071) | Populus rhizosphere microbial communities from Tennessee, USA - Rhizosphere MetaG P. deltoides SRZDD1 (version 2) (version 2) | ecosystem: Host-associated > Plants > Roots > Rhizosphere >...
CCGGTGCGGTGCCGGTCCGGTGCGGTCTGGCAAGATCGTCGGATGGGTTCGCAGCGCACGGTCGCACTGGTCACGGGTTCGACGTCGGGCATCGGCGAGGCGATCGCGCGCCGTTTCGCCGAGGACGGTGCGGCGGTCGTGGTGCATTCGCGAAGCAGCCGCGACGCTGGAATGCGGCTGGCGCAGGAGTTCGACGGCATTTACCTGCCGGCCGACCTCGCCGACGAGCACGAGACCAAGAGCCTGGTCGACCGGGCCATCGCCCACTACGGGCGGCTCGACGTGCTGGTCAACAACGCCGGTATCAGCTGGCCGATACCGCATGCGGACCTCTCCGCAGCGACCACAGCGGATTGGCGGCGCCTGCTGGAGGTGAACCTCATCGCGCCGTGGGTGCTGTGTACGGCCGCACTGCCCGCCCTTCGCGCGTCCGACCGGCCCGGCGGCGGGGTGGTCGTCAACATCACCAGCCACGCCGGTGTGCGCCCCAAGGGGTCGTCGATCCCTTATGCCGCAAGCAAGGCGGCGCTCAATCACGTCACCCGGCTGCTGGCGGCCGCGCTCGGCCCGGACGTACGCGTGAACGCAGTGGCACCGGGTCTGGTCGACACGCCGATGACGCAGGAGTGGACCGACATCCGTACACTGTGGAATGAAAGGTCGCCGATGCGGCGGGCGGCGCAGCCGAGAGACGTTGCCGATCTCGTCGCCGCCATTGCCGCCAACACCTACCTGACCGGTGAAGTGATCATGCTCGACGGTGGACTCAACCTCCGGTGAGATCAGCCCAGTGCGCGTACCACACCGACGATGATCAGCAAGACCCGCGGCCAGGCGACGCCGTACGCCAGCAACGAACCCACATTCCGCCACGCACGACGCTGAGCCACCCAGGTTGCTACCACCGGTAGCACAGTTGGGCGGCTTCGAGTAGCATCATTCGTATGAAAGTCAGCATCAGCATTCCCGAAGGGGATCTCCACTTCATCGACGAGTACGCCGAGCGGCGCGATATCGCGTCACGCTCGGCGGTCGTGCATGAGGCGATCGAGCTTCTGCGCCTGCGCGAGCTTGAGGACTCCTACGCCGATGCCTGGCAGGAGTGGGAATCGAGCGACGACGCCGGGCTATGGGACGCGACGAGCGCCGACGGTATGGCTGATGCGGCGCGGTGACGTCTACCTCGTCGACCTCGACCCGGCGCAGGGCGTGGAGGCGAACAAATCGCGGCCGGCGATTCTGGTGAGCAACAGCGCCGCGAATCGATCGGCGGAACGCCACGGCCGCGGTGTAGTGACTGTGGTGCCGGTCACGTCCAACACCGACCGCGTCTATCCCTTCCAGACCCGGATTCCGGTCGGCACGGCCGGTCTCGCCGTGGAGTCGAAGGCGCAGGCGGAACAGATCCGGTCGGTCGACGTCAGCCGCTTGCTTCGCCGGCTGGGCGGGCTGCCGGACGCCACGCTTCGTTCGCTGGACGCGGCGATCCGGCTGCACCTCGGTCTCTAGCCGGCTCCGTGGGCACGGCTACAGCATCGACAGGTGGACGTGGTTCTGATGTTCGGCCGCCGCGCCACAGCATCCGCTGTAACTGCGCCACCCGACGCCGGGCAGCCAGATCATGCGGAACCAGATGACGTAGTACACGCCCAATGCCTTGGCGTTCTTGACGAAGAACGCGGCCAGCTTGTCGCCGTACACGCGGTCCTGACCCGTCGCGACCCCGCTGAAGTTGCTCGGCGTCACCGAGAAGTCACACGCCCGTCCCTTGGGGTGCTCGCCCCAGCTCTGCGTACGCCAGCACCTGGTGAACCGCGTGTACCCGAAGCGCCGAGCCTCCTGATAGGCGTGGTTCATCCGCGGAGTGACGCGGCCGCCGGTGCCGGTGGGGTCGCGGACGGTGGCCGATTCCGACGGCAGCCCGCCGGTTCGGGTCCGCGGTGCCGGCTTGGCCGCGGGCACTAGCGACAGCGGCCAGTTCAGTGTCGCCTTGCGGCCGCCGGACTTCGACAGCGTCAGCTCCAGCGTGTTGAGGCGCTTCTTGAGTTCGGTCGCCATCGTCTTCTGGATCGCCGTCTCGGCGTCGATGGCGTCCTTGTCCTCCTTGGCCTTGGTCTCCAGGGCCACCAGGCGGTGCAGCGCCTCGTCGTCGCGCAGGGTCAGCTCTTCGAGCATGGTCGCGCGCTCAAGGAAGTCGTCGGACGAGGTGGCGGCGAGCATCGCTCCGAGCGTGCTCAGGCGGCCGTTGGCGTACGCCGTCGCGGCGATGACCGCGACCTCCTTGCGCAGCGGGCCCAGCTCCTTCTCGACGGCGTCCAGCTCGCGCTTGAGCAGGATCTGCTTGGCTCGCGACTCGTCCAGAGCGGACTGGGCCTCGACGTAGCCGCGGGCGGCCGCTTCGAGGTTCTTCACCAGAGTCTGTGTCTTGCTGTTACCGCCTTCGTCGGGTTCAGCCAGCGCACCGCTCGGGGAGATGAGCAGCGTCAACGCGGTGACGAGCGCCAGTACGGCAGCTTGCCACGCGCGGGGGCGAGCCGTCAGGGTCACGGTCTATCCCTTCCTCACCCGCCGGGGGGTTCCGCGGGGACCGGCCCGGGGGTTACGGGGCGGCCGGCCGGGGCACAGAATACCCGACCAATATGGGATCGGAAGTCTTCTGTGACAAGCGGCCGAGGACATCCTCGGCCGCCTCACACGCAGTCACAAGGCCGCTGCTGTGCGCCAGCGAAACGGCCGCAGCGCCCGCCGGTCTAGCGGTCGAACTCGCCGCCGCGCACCGCGTCGATGAATTCTCGCCATGCGGTACGCCCGAAGCGAAGCTCGGTCTGCGGCTCCCCGGTGTGGCGCAGCCAGGCGCCGCCGGCGTCCAGCGCCACTTCGACACAGGCGTTCGTGTCGCATCGGCGGCTCGTGGTCCAGTTCCTCTCGTCCGCTGCGTGCATCGGGACCTCCGTTACCGTAAGTGACAATTAGCGTACGGATAGTTGTCAATGCTTCGGCGACGGCCGCGGGGGAATCTGACACTCCTCGTGCCGGAGCCGCCGGGCCGCCCCAGTGACATGTAGGGATGCGTCACGCGGAGGAGCCGAGCGGTTCCGGTGGGTATGGATCGCTGTGAAGGCGGCGGCTACCCTGAGAACCCTCAGATCCTCCAAAGATCACGTTGGTGATTGCCTGCGCTGGCGAACCCATGGTGAGCATGGGATCTGAACGGGGCTCCCCTGTTGCAGCGGGGGAGCCCCAGCTGCGCTAGGCGCCGGCCGGGCCGCTGCATACCAGGGCTACCAGCGCCATCGCGGTGATCAGGCAGATGCCCGGTACGACGAACAGCGTCGATTCCGTGGCGTGTGCGTACGCGGCGATGAGGGCCTCACTGCCGAGGGCCAGGCGCACGATTCCCGACGGATCGTCGGGATCGGGCGGGTCGCCGGCGGCTCCATGGAGCAGGATCGCTCCCCATAGCGGTAGTTTCATCGGATCCTTCCCGGTCACGATTGTGGGCTGCGCTGGCTTTCTGAACGGTGTTCGCCTCCGCGGGCCGGTTGCAGCCGTCGCCCGCTGGACGCGATGTGCCTTCAGTTGGTGCGGGTCATCTGACCGAACTCCCCATTGACCAGGCCGCCGACGAACGAGCGGAACTCCTCGACGGTGACCTGCAGCACCGGGCCGTCGGGGCGGTCGGAGGAGCGGATCAGGATGTCGTCGCCGCAGCGGGCGACCTCGACGCAGGATCCGGAGTCGCAGCGGCTGCTGCGCCGCCAAGCGGGAGTGGTCATCGGCTGGCTCCTCGGGGTGTGGCCGGTCGGCGCCGGGTGGCCGCCGACCCCTTGCGCGGGTGGGACGGTGTGGCCAGCCGCTCGCGGTCCACCAGGGACAGCAGGTTCTCCATGTGCAGGCGCAGCAGGCGCTGGGACGCCTCGGCGTCGAAGCTCTCCTGCCAGACCCGTTCGAAGACGTCGCTGTACTCGTGGACCGTCTCCGGCCGCAGGATCACCTCGTCGCTGAGGTGGCTCTCGCGGTAGAGGACGGCGTCCTGGTCCTCGCGCCGTAGCGTCAGAAGGACGAACGGCAGCGGGATGTTGATGATCGCCGGGATCTCGAACGGGGCCACGCGTAGCTGGATCCGTTCGCTCTCGATGTCGGCCAGCAGCGCGCGTAGCTGCTCGGCGAAGATCTGCGGGCCGCCGAGGACCCGGTAGAAGACCGCCTCGTCGAGGATCAGGCGGTACTCCGGCGGATCCGTCCGGTCGAAGACGCGCGTACGCCGGCCCAGCCGCGCTTCCAGCCGCGCCTCGCGCTGGTCCTCGGGCAGGAAGGAGCCCCAGGCGTCGAGGACGAACTCGGCGAGCTGGCGGGTCTGCAACGGTCCCGGGACGAGGATCGTCTGGAAGGTCCGGATGACGGTCGCCTCGGTCTCCAAGTCGAGCAGGTCGCGCGTGGCCCGAGTGAGGTGTACGCGGAACCGGGCCTTGCTCCATCCGCTGTGCCGCCGGGCGATCCGCGCGTCCTCGCGATAGCGCTGGATCAGATGCGGATCGGTACGCCCATAAACAGCGGCGAGCGCCTCGATGTCGTTGGCGGAAAGGGTGCTCTCTCCGTTTTCGAAGCGCTGCAGTTTGGACAGCGACCACTTGAGCGAATCCGCGACCTCGCCCTGCTTCCGGCTGGCGGCCTCCCGCATCTGGCGGAACGCCAGGCAGAGGCCGAAGCGAGCAGTCGCCGATGACTCCTCCGAGGCCATGAGGGATGAACCTTTCTCGCCGTATCGCCGAAAAAAGCCGTACAGCAAATTTCTCTGCTGGCCCAGGTAATTCCACGTGACGCTGAGGACACTTTACGGGCACCGATGCCTTTGTCAAGGGGGCTCCCACCGCATTCCAACAGGCGGAAATGCGCCGTACGGCGAATTGTCGAATGCGCTATTCCTTGGCCGCGATTCGCCGCTATGCCGCCGGCGGGCGTACGGTCGACCTTGTGGATATGGTCTGCTCACTCAATTCAGATCGATGATCGTTCGACTGTGGACTGTCCGCGAACCCTGTGCCCTCAAAGCCGCAGCCGATCGAACCGTCGAACGTTGGACAACGCGGTGGCCAATTTGGACACCAGGCGATCGGTGGGGGTGAGGAAGTACATGCTGAACGAGGTGTGGCGCACGAGTACGCGCTCGCAGGACACGAACTGCGTGGAGGTCGCGTACAGCGGAGGCGAAGTCCGAGTACGCGACACCAAGAACCGGGCGGCGGTGGTGGCGGTGGCGCCCGACGACTGGCGGGCGTTCGTCGCCGGGGTCAAGGCCGGGGAGTTCGATCTCGGCTGACCGCCCTCGGCCTGTTGGAGAAACAGGTCTGGCCGGCGGCCGTGGTCAGCGCTCGACCGCGGTCGCCGGCGTTCGTTCAGGCCCCGGTCTAGGGCTTTTGGCGAGCACGTATTCGCGAGCAAGAATGAGTGAATGAAGCTAGGCGTACACCTCGTCAACTTCGAATTCACCGGCGGCTCCGCGGCGATCGCACCCACGCTCGCCCGGGCCGGCGCGGCAGCGGAGCAGGCGGGACTCACGAACGTCTCGGTCATGGACCACTACTTCCCGCTCGAAGGCATGGGTCGCGTCGACGCGCCGATGCTGGAGGGCTACACCACCCTCGCCTTTCTCGCGGCCCACACGCGGACCGTCGAGTTGCAGATGCTCGTCACCGGCGTCACCTACCGCCACCCCGGCCTGCTTGCCAAGATCGTGTCCACGCTGGACGTCCTGTCCGACGGGCGGGCGCTGCTCGGGCTCGGCGCCGCTTGGTACGAGCGCGAGCACGTCGCGCTGGGTGTGCCGTTCCCGCCGGTGGCCGAGCGCTTCGAGCGCCTGGAGGAGACGCTGCGGATCGTCCGGCAGATGTGGAGCGAGGACGACGGCCCCTTCGCCGGCAAGCATTATCAGCTGGCCGAAACCATCAACGCGCCGCAGCCGCTCGGCCCGGTGCCCATCATGATCGGCGGCGGCGGCGAGCGTAAGACGCTGCGCCTGGTCGCCAAGTACGCCGACGCGACCAACCTGTTCGCGAACGACCAGCTGCCACCGCAGTCCATCCGGGCCAAGCTGGACGTGCTCGCCCGCCACTGCGACCGCGAAGAGGTCGACTACGACCAGATCCGCAAGACGATCCTGTGGGCCGCGCCGCTGATCCCCGATGCGGCCGGTGGTGCGGACTTTGTCCGGCGGATGACGGCGTACGCCCGCGTCGGCATCGAGGAGGTGCACGTCATGCCGATGGCGGGGGAGCCGGTCGGGTTCATCGACAGCCTCGGCCGGCACGTCGTTCCCGGGCTCGACCAGATCGCCCCGCCGGGGCGGTAGGGCAAGGCCGGCCGGTAGCGTAGGGAGTACCCGGCCTCAAGGGGGAGCAATGCCCGACGACGACTACCAGAAGCGGCTCACGGCGGCGTCGCGCTCGTGCAGCCGCATCCTGTCCGGCCGGCGCCCGGTGACGATCGCCGAGCAGCTGGCGGCGCTGGGTGACAGCGGCTACGACCTGGATCGCGCCCACGACGTGTACGGCAACGAGGTCGTAGCCGAGCTGGAGGACCGCGTCGCCGGGCTGCTCGGCAAGCCGGCCGCGGCGTACTTCCCGACCGGCACGATGGCGCAGCAGATCGCGTTGCGGATCTGGAGCGAGCGGGCGGCCAACCCGACCGTCGCGCTGCATCCGCTGCACCACACCGAGGTGCACGAGCGCAAGGCGTACGCCATGGTGTCGGGCCTGCGGGCGGTCTGGCCGACGGGCGAGCGCCGCCACCCGACGCCGGAGGAGGTCCGCGCGGTGCCGGACCCGTTCGCGGCGCTCGCGATCGAGCTGCCGATGCGCGATGCGGGCTTCCTGCTGCCGACCTTCGACGAGCTGCGGGAGCTGTCGGAGATCGCACGGTCGCGGGGCGCCGCCGTCCACTTCGACGGGGCCCGGTTGTGGGAGTCGACGCCGTACCTGGGCCGGGACCTGCCCACCGTGGCCGGGCTGGCCGACAGCGTCTACGTGTCGTTCTACAAGTCGCTCGGCGCGTTCTCCGGCGCCGCCCTGGCCGGCCCCGCCGACCTGATAGCGACCGCGAAGGCGTGGCGGCACCGGTACGGCGGCCAGCTGTTCAGCCAGTGGCCGGCGGTGCTGACCGCCATGGTGGGGCTCGACCGGGAGCTGCCGCGCCTGCCCGAGTACGTGGCGCACGCCCGGATCGTCGCCGCCGCGCTGGCCACCCTGCCCGGCGCGGTCGTGACTGCGAACCCGCCGCACACTCACCAGTTCCAGTTGTGGCTGCCGTACTCGAAGGCCGCACTGGACCAGGCGAGCCTGGAGATGGCCGAGCAGGAGGGCATCCGCTTCGCCGGCGGCTGGAACGAGCAGACGCCGGGGGACCGGTGCATGACCGAGGTCACCGTCGCCGCCGGCGCACTGGAGTGGACCGCCGAGGACGTCGCGGCGGCGGGTAAGTCCTTTGTGGACCGCGCCGCCGCCGCGCAACCCGCGTAGCCGCCGTCGTAGACCGCGCCGCTGCGTGACGGGCTAGGGGGTTTTGGTGATCCAGAACTTCAGGTCGAGCGCCGCGTCGGTGACGGGCGTACCGGACCCGGTGCCGGCGCCGAAATCGGTGGCGAGGACCTCGTCGGCGATCATGGCACCGTGCTCGGCCAGGGCGGCCGCGGTGTCGGCGCCGGCTTCGTAGCGGACCACGATCCGGTCCGACACGTCCAGGCCGCCGGCCTTGCGGGCCTCCTGCACGAGCCGGACGACGTCCCGGGCGGCACCGGCGCGCCGCAGCGGCGGCGTGATCTCCAGGTCGAGGGCGACGGTCGCACCGCCACCGCTGGCCACCGCCCATCCCGAACGCGGGGTCTCGGTGATGACGACCTCGTCCGGGCCCAGGGACACAGCCACGCCGTCCACCTCGACCGTCGCCGTACCCGAGGAGCGCAGGGCGGCGCTGAGCACGGCCGCGTCCGCGGCGGCGATGGCCGCGGCGACCGCTTGAACCGTCTTGCCGAACCGCTTGCCCAGCGTACGGAAGTTGGCCTTGGCCGTCGTGTCCACCAGGGAGCCGCCCGCCTCCACCAGCGACTGGACGCTCTGCACGTTCAGCTCGTCGGTGATCTGCTCGATCAGTGAAGCGTCCAAAGAGGACAGCCCCGGTGCCGACACCAGTGCGCGGGACAACGGCTGGCGCGTCTTGACCGACGACTCGGCGCGGGCCGTGCGGCCGAGTTCGACCAGGCGGCGTACGAGAGCCATGTCGGCCGAGAGCGTCGTGTCGATCAGGGCCGGGTCGGCGACCGGGTAGGCGGCCAGGTGTACCGACTCGGGCGCGTCCGGTGTCACCGGCACGACCATGTCCTGCCACACGCGCTCGGCCACGAACGGGGTGATCGGGGCCAGCAGCTTGGTGACGGTGACGACCGCCTCGTGCAGTGTCGCCAGTGCGGCCGGGTCTCCGCGCCAGAACCGCCGCCGCCCGCGCCGCACGTACCAGTTCGACAGGTCGTCGATGAACGCCGAAAGCGCCTTACCTGCACGCTGCGTGTCGAACGCCTCCATCGCCGCGTCCACCGCACCCACGAGCACGTTCAGCTCCGCCAGCAGCCAGCGGTCCAGCAGTGGCCGCTCGGCCGGCGCCGGGTCCGCGTCCGACGGCGACCATCCCGCCGTACGCGCATAGAGCGCCTGGAAAGCAACGGTGTTCCAGTAGGTCAGCAGCGTCTTGCGGACGACCTCCTGGATGGTGGTGTGGCCGACGCGGCGGGCCGACCACGGCGAGCCGGCGGCCGCCATGAACCAGCGGACGGCGTCGGCGCCGTGCTGATCCATCAGCGGGATCGGCTCCAGGATGTTGCCCAGGTGCTTGGACATCTTGCGGCCGTCCTCGGCGAGGATGTGGCCCAGGCAGACCACGTTCTCGTAGGACGACTTGTCGAAGACCAGGGTCCCGATCGCCATCAGCGTGTAGAACCAGCCCCGGGTCTGGTCGATGGCCTCGGAGATGAACTGCGCCGGGTAGCGCTTGTCGAACAGCTGCTTGTTCTTGTACGGGTAGCCGTACTGGGCGAACGGCATCGCCCCGGAGTCGTACCAGGCGTCGATGACCTCCGGTACGCGCACCGCCGTGGCCGAGCACTCGGGGCAGGCGAACGTGACCTCGTCGATGAACGGCCGGTGGGGGTCCAGTGTGGACATATCCGATCCGGTCAGCTCCGACAGCCGGGCCAGCGAGCCGACGCAGGTGAGGTGGCCGGCTTCGCACCTCCAGATCGGCAGCGGCGTACCCCAGTAGCGGCTGCGCGAGAGCGCCCAGTCGATGTTGTTGTTCAGCCAGTCGCCGTAGCGGCCGTGCTTGACCGATTCGGGCTGCCAGTTGGTCGCCTCGTTCTCGCGGAGCAGGGCGTCCTTGATCGCGGTGGTGCGGATGTACCACGACGGCTGCGCGTAGTAGAGCAGCGCCGTGTGGCACCGCCAGCAGTGCGGGTAGCTGTGCTCGTAGGGCAGATCGCGCCACAGCAGGCCCCGATCGGTGAGGTCCTTCACCAGGGCCTTGTCTGCCGTCTTGAAGAAGACCCCGCCCACCAGCGCAAGGTCGGAGCCGAACGTGCCGTCCGGGCGTACCGGGTTGACCATGGGCAGGCCGTACGCCCGGCTGACGGTCAGGTCGTCGGCGCCGAACGCGGGCGCGATGTGAACCAGGCCGCTGCCGTCGTCGACGGTGACGTAGTCCGCGGTCACGACGTAGTTCGCGTCGGCGACCTCGACCAGTTCGAACGGCCGCTGGTACGCCCACCGCAGCATCTGCGTACCAGTGAAGGTTTGAAGGATCGACCACCCTTCGCCCAGAACCTTGGCGACCAGCGGCTCGGCGAGGACGAGCCGCTCGGTGCCGTCGGTGGCGACGGCGTAGGCGACGTCGGGGTGAGCGGCCACCGCGACGTTGGAGACCAGGGTCCACGGTGTGGTGGTCCAGACCAGCAGCGAGGCCGAGCCGGCCAGCGGGCCGGAGGTCAGCGGGAAGCGGACGTAGACCGACGGGTCGACGATGGTTTCGTAGCCCTGCGCCAGCTCATGATCGGACAGGCCGGTGCCGCAGCGCGGGCACCAGGGCGCGACCCGGAAGTCCTGGACGAGCAGGCCCTTGTCGAAGATCTGCTGGAGCGACCACCACACGGACTCGATGTAGTCGGCGTCCATGGTCCGGTACGCGTCGTCCATGTCCACCCAGTAGCCCATGCGCTCGGTGAGCGCCGCGAAGGCGTCGGTGTGCCGGGTGACCGAGGCCCGGCAGCGTTCATTGAACTCGGCGATGCCGAAGGCCTCGATGTCCTGCTTGCCGGAGAAGCCCAGCTCCTTCTCGACGGCCAGCTCCACGGGCAGGCCATGGCAGTCCCAGCCGGCCTTGCGGGCGACGTGGAAGCCCTTCATCGTCTTGTAACGCGGGAACACGTCCTTGAACACGCGCGCCTCGATGTGGTGGGCGCCGGGCATGCCGTTGGCGGTCGGCGGGCCCTCGTAGAAGACCCACTCGGGGCGGCCCTGCGTCTGGTCGAGGGTGCGCTGGAAGACCTTGCGGTCCCGCCAGAAGTCGAGGATCTCGTGCTCAAGCGCGGGCAGGTCGACCTGTGCGGGCACGGGCTGGTACGGCATCATTCCTCCGGGTCTCGTCGGCTTCCCGGAGGGACGAGGCGCGTGCCCCGCGGTACCACCCTCCTTGGCCGCGTCGCCGCGGCCCCCTCGTTTGAGGTCGGCCGGTTCTACTCCGCCAGCGATGGCGTTTCCTCCGGCGGCTCCGGGGTGATCTTCGCAACGGGCATGCCCCCGGGCTTCCACCGTCCCCGGGTCTCTCTCGGCTGCGTTCGCTGGTACTCGTCCCCATCAACGCCTTTGCGCCGACGAGTGTATCTCGGCCAGCACGCAAGCAAGGTAATGCGGGGTGGGCATGATGCGTACGGCCTCCGCGATCTCGCGCCGCGCCCACTCGCGATGCCGCGGGTCGCTCAGGAGGGCCCGCTGGCGGCGCAGGAAGTTCAGCCGCGTCGCGATCAGCATCGAGAAGTCGCTCACGCTGGTCACCCGGCCCGGTCCACCCGCACAGTGGTACGCCTCATACATGGCCCGCATGGCCGGCAGGTCGGGCTGCGGGTCGCAGAACCAGTCGAACAGCGCTCGCGCGACTTCTCGGCTCGGGGCCGCGGGGCCGAGCTGATCCCAGTCGACGACGACGAGGTTGCCGCCGGGACCGGCGAGGACGTTCTCGGGGTGCAGGTCCCGATGGCAGAGGATCATTTCGTCCGGATCGGCCGGGGTGACCGGCATCTGGTCCACGGTTTCCGGCGCCTCGGGTTCGATGACCGTGTCGTACCACCGGCTCGGCGGCCGGCCGTCGAGTTCGGCCGAAGCCTTCGGCGCCGCGCGGTGGAGCCGGGCGAGCAGTGCTCCCAGCCGCGGCGGCGTGGCCGGATCGGCCAGATCGACCGGGCGGAGATCGATCCAGTCGTAGAGCCGCAGCCAGGTCCCGTCGGCGGTCGGTACGAGGTAGCGGCCGTCCCGATCCGGATGGCTCGCGGGACTCGTGACTGCACGGGCGAGCACCAGTTCGGCCCGGATCGCCGCTTCCGGAGGCGGATCGGTGAAGATCTCTTTGAGAGCGTAGTCCTTCGCCGCCGTCCGGACTCGCCAGAGCTGGCCCAGTGCGCCACGCGGGCCCGGCCGGATCGTGACGTCTTCGCTCCATCCGAAGGCGGCGCGAGCGGAGACCGGATCCATCGGCTATGCCGCTTCGCGCAGCTTCAGGATCTGGTAGATCGTGTCGTGCACCGGCGCGGGTACGCCGTACTGCTCGCCGAGGCGTACGACGGCTCCGGTCCAGGCGTCCACTTCGGACGGCCGTCCGGCCTGGATGTCACGCTGCAACGACGTCGTCCCGGCCGGTGGCTGGCTGTCGATGTAGCCCATGGCGATCTCGACGCAGTTGGGCGGCAAGGAGATTCCCGCTGCCGTCGCCACGCCGTGGATCTCCGTCATCGCCGTCACCAGCAGCCGCCGGGTTCCGCTGTGCGTACGCAGAGCGCCCAGGTTGGCGCCGGTGGCCGCGCCGAGCGTACCGAAGGGGACCACGAAGAGGAGCTTGAACCACAGCTCCACCCAGATGTCGGTGGCGATCACCCCGGCGTCCCCGAGCGCGCCGGCGAGCTGCTGTACGCGTTCGCTGCGCCGGTCGTCCCACTCGCCGAACGTGAGGTTGCCGGGGCCGCCGATGTGCCGGATCCGGCCGGGCGCCTCGATGCTGGCGAAGATCTTCGCCACGCCGGGCAGCACGTGCTCCCGGCCGACGGCCTCGGCGACGAGCGCGGGCGCCTCCACACCGTTCTGCGTCGTGACGACGGCCGTGTCCGGTCCGGTCAGCCGCGGCAGCGCGGGCAGGACGTCGGGCAGCTGCCAGGTCTTCACCCCCAGCAGGACGGCGTCGACCACGCCGATCGTGGTGGGGTCGGCGGTCGCTTGCACGGGGTCCACAGCGACGTCGCCGTCGACGCTGGCGACGCTCAAACCCTTGGTACGCATGGCTTCCAGGTGAGCACCACGGGCGACGAAGGTCACGTCGTGGCCGGACTGGGCCAGCCGCGCGCCGAAGTAGCCGCCGATGCCGCCGGCGCCGATGACCGCGATCCGCATCCCCCGAGAATACGGCCCGCGGCGGGCGCGGCGGCGCGGCGCGGGGCGGCGAGTACGCGGTCAGCGGGAGGCGGCTCGGAGGGCTTCGAGGTTGAGGACGGTGACGCGCAGGCGGCTGGTACGGACCCAGCCGGCGGCCCGCAGTGACCCGAGTGCTTTGCTGACGGCCTCCCGCGACGATCCGACCCAGCCGGCCAGTTCGTCCTGTGACAGGGGCAGAGCGATCTGTACGCCGTCGGCGACCGGCGCACCGAACCGCTCGGCCAGTTCGACGAGCCGGGCGGCGACGCGGCCTTTGGTGTCCTGCGCGCCGAATTCGATGCGCTTGCGGTCGGCGTCGCGCAGGCGATCGGCCAGCAGCCGCATGAGGAGTACGGCCACCCGGCCGTGGGCGGCCAGGTACGCCTGGAATTCGCGCGGTGGCATCACGAGTGCGGTCACCGCTTCCAGGGCGATCACCGTGGCCGACCGCGGCTGGGCGTCGACCGCGGCCAGTTCGCCCAGGAGCGAGCCGGGGCCGCGTACGGCCAGCACGACCTCGGTTCCGTTAGCGGTGTGGCAGGACGCCTTCACCCGGCCCGCCTCGATGACGGCCACCCAGTCGGAGTCGTCGCCCTCGCGGCAGAGCACCTCGCCCCGCCGCCACGGCCGGCGGCGGCTGCCCCGGGCGAAGTCGGCCTGCTCGTCCGGGGTCAGCTGGGCCCAGAAGTCGGTGGTCACGAGGCCAGTCCGGTGACCGAGTAGGCGCGTACCGGTGAAATGCGGCCCTTCACCGGGAGGTCGCCGAGCGCGACGGCCCGGATCCCCGCGGTGCCGGCCGCCGCATACGTGGCTTCGCCGATGACGACCTGACCGGGTTCGGCGAGCGTCTGGAGACGGGCGGCGACGTTGACGGCGTCGCCCATGGCGTTGAAGCCGCGCAGCTGCTCGCTGCCGATGTTGCCGACCAGCGCCGGCCCGGTGTTGGCGCCGATGCGAAAGCGCGGCCAGTCGGGGTGGTCGGCGGCGATCTTCCCGACGGCGTCCTGCATCGCCAGCGCGGCCCGCACCGCTCGCACCGCGTGGTCGGGCTGGCGGGCCGGGGCGTTGAACAGCGCCAGGAGTGCATCGCCGACGAACTGCACGACGGTGCCGCCGTTGTCGAGGATGCACGGGACCGCCGCGCCGTGGTACCGATTGAGCATCGTCACTATCTGCGCGGGCTCCACGGCTTCGGAGTACGTCGTGAAGCCGCGCAGATCCGCGAAGAGCGCGGTCACCTCGACGACCTCGCCGCCGAGCGCCGCCTGCTGCGGGTCCGCGAGCAGCGCCGCCGCCACGTCCGGCGACAGGTAGTGGTGGAAGAGCGTACCCAGGCGGCGGCTCAGCTCCCGCTCCGCCGACAGCGCCGCCGCCGCGCGGTCCAATACCGCCGTCTGCCCCTCGGTCAGTCCGAACCGATCGGCCAGCCGGGCCGGATTTCGCGGTACGCCGTCCCGCTCGGCCTGTTCCAGCTCGCTGACCAGCTCCTCCAACGCCGCCGTGTAGCCGGCCCGGATACGGCGGGTCGTGTCCTCCAGCGCGATGGCGTCGAAGATTCCGGCGCCCGAGCCTTCGCGGCGGTACTGCACATAGGCGCTGTACGCGACGAAACCGAAGGCGAACAACAGCAGCACATGCCACTCCCACCACGACATCGCCCACTTGCGAGCCAGGATCACGGCGACGGTCGCCTCGGCCAGCAGTGCGAACGCGGTGAGGATGCTGACGAGCATCGCGGCCGGGGCGCGGCGGTGGATGGCAAAGTAACGCCAGGCGGCGATGGCGTACAAGACGACGGCTCCGGCCGCGACGTAGGCCATCGGGCCGGACAGGTCGCTCGGGCCCGGCACGGCGTTCAGCGGCGGCAGATCCAGCTGCGCCACCACACCCCAGATCACCAGGAGGGCGGCGAGTCCAATTTGGAGCGACCGCTTCCGGGCGCGCATCGTGGCCGGGTTGAGCGGCATCGACGACGCGAACGCGAACACCGACGCGACCACCAGGCCGACCGGCTGCGACAGGTCGAATCCGAGGCTCGGGTGATGCACCAGTACGCCCGGCGTAGCCAGCGCGTGCAGCAGCAGAAATCCGGCGCTGGCCAGGAACGCCAGCGACACCAGGAACAGCCGGGCATCGTCGTGCGCGTCGGCCTCGGCGGCGACGCGGATGCCGAGCACGACGCTGATCACCGCGACCGACAGCACCAGCCAGAAGTGGCTGACCGCGTCGTGCCAGACGAAGTCGAGGTGGGGCTCGGCGAGCAGCAGCCACAACCCCGCTACGGGCAGCGCCAGATGCAGCACCCACACCAGGGCGCGTACGGGCTGCGCGGCGGTTCCGCTCGGCACCCGCAGAGACTGTCACAAATCCGCTGTGCGTACTAGTACGCAGACGGCTGCCCGACTGCGTGGTTCCATCGTGGATATGAAGCTCCCCACTCCGCTGATCACCCTGCTCGCCGGGGTGGTCGTGGCGCTGGCCCTGTTCGGTGGCAGTGCTCTGCTCGCTCGGCCGTCGGCCCGGCCGGCGCCCGCCTCGGTGACACCGTCGGCGACCGCGTCGGCGTATGCGACCGCATCCGGTTCGGCTGCGCCATCGACTCCGGCGGCGCCGTCAGCCTCGGCTGACGCTGCGGCTGCGGCGAAGGTGACGGCGGTCTGGGCCGGGCGTACCGACGGCGGCGCGGCCACGATCGCGATCTCCGTCAAGAACGGCGTCGCGGTGGCGTACGTCTGCGACGGCAAGCGCGAGATCTGGCTGCAAGGTACGGCGGAAGCGGGCCAGCTGAGCCTCACCGGAGCCAAGGGAGCCACGCTGACCGGCACGTTCGGTGGCGGGAAGGCCAGCGGGCGCGTGACATCGGGCAGCACGACGTACACGTTCACCGCACCGGCCGTGACCAAGCCGTCCGGCCTCTACCGCGCCACCGCTCAGGTACGCAACGCCAAGGTCGTCCTCGGCACGATCGTCCTGCCCGACGGCTACCAGGTGGGCGTACTCACCCGGGACGACGTGCCCGCGACCGCGCCGCCGATGGACCCGGAAACCGGCGCCGTGACCGTCGACGGCGTCACCCTCACCGCCACGTATGTCGATGGAGAACTGTCATGACGTCCTCAGCCCTGCCCACTTCGCCGAAGGCCGCCGCGGCGCTGCTGATCCCGGTCCTCATCGGCTCGGCGGTCGCCGTGAGCCTCGGCTTCTACGGCAGCCTGCACGACGCGACCCGGATCAGCCTCAGCGTTCCCGGCTTCTCCAACCTGATCTGGGTCAAGGTCTGGCTGGCGACCGTGGCCGCGCTCCTGGCCGTCGTGCAGCTCGTCACCGCCCGGCTGATGTGGCGGCCCACGAGTGGCTCCTGGGTGGCGCCGCTGCACCGGTGGTCCGGTCGGCTGGCGTTCCTGTTCACGCTGCCGGTGATGGTGCACTGCCTCTACTCGATCGGGTTCTCCACTTTCGACCTGCGGTCGCTGGCCCACTCGGTGCTCGGGTGCGTGTTCTTCGGCGCGTTCACGGTCAAGATGCTCATCCTGCCCAAGCGCGACCTGCCCGGCTGGGTCCTGCCGGTCGTCGGCGGCATCGTCTTCACCGTACTGGTGGCGTTGTGGGGTACGTCCTCGGCGTACATGTTCGCCACGGAGGGCGTACGCCTATGACAGAGCGACGGCGACGGTCGCGGCGCCCGAGCCGACCAGCGCGACCGCCCACACGAGATCGAAATTGATCCACGCGGACCGCAGGATGCTCAGGCCCACGACGCGGTAGACGACGACGGCGATGGCCGCGGCGACCAGCGTCATGGCCGCGGTGTGTACCCCGACGGCCAGCAAGCCGTCCAGCGCACCGCGGCCCGCCGGTACGCGATGATCGTGCGCCTCGGGCAGGCCGGTGACGAGGATGGGCAGCAGCATGAGCCCGGCGCCGTGGACGCTGGACATCAGGAACGACCAGGACGCCAGCTCCCACGCGTTCGGGCGCAGGCCGGTCCACCGGAAGTGGCGCCGCGACAGCGACCGGTAGAGGCCGAACCCGACCAGCAGCACGCCGCCGGCGATCGCGACGATGTGGGTGGCCACGATCGACCGGACCGTGACGACCAGGGTCGCGAAGGCCAGCAGCGACACGGCATGCCCGGCCGCGATCGGCGGCAGCGCTCGCAGCAACGCGGTGGTGCTGCGCTCGCGCAGGCCGATCGCGACCGCGAACAGCCAGCCCATGCCCGGGTTGAGCCCGTGGAAGGCGCCCAGCCCGGCCAAGGCCAGCCACGAGGTGAGACTCACGGGAAGCAGTACGAGTCGGAGGACGCGTCGCCACCCTGCAAACGCGTCTGGTGTACGCGCAGCCCGCGGAAGTCGTCGCCGTGCGGGAAGAACCGTGGATCGATGTCCAGGCCAAGGCCGGGGTACGCGTCCAGCTTCGCCATCCACGCCCCCACGCCGTCGGGGTAGAACTGATCGTCCCAGGCACCGTAGAGCGAGTTCGTGACGTAGACGCGCCGGCCGTCCCGGCTCACCTCCACCATCTGCGGACCGCCGGCCAGCGGCGTACCGGGGTCGGCCGGGTGGGACGCGCGGGACACGATGCCGCCGAGGCGTACCTCGCCGGACAGGACCGGGTGGAACGGGTCGGTGACGTCGTACTGCAACAGCTTGCCGATGCCCCACGCCGAAACGTAGAGCCGGGTGTCGTCCACGGACAGGTCGATGTCGGTGACGAGCGGCGGCACCGCTTTGAACGGCTGCAGGATGGGCGGCAGATCGGCCGGGTCGGCCGGCTCGGCCGGGATGTCGATCACCTTCGTCACCGCCCACGAGCCGTCCGGGCGGTCCTTCTTGCGATGCCACAGCCAGACCGAGGCGGACAGGTCCTCGACGCTGATGACCACGCCGACGAACCCGTAATCCTTGGTCGGATCGTGGGCGGGCCGCAGCTCCAGCACCATCTGGTGCTGGTCGCCGAGGTCCACCGTCTGCTGGTGGCGGCGCCGGCGCAGATCCCAGAAGTGCAGGGCGTGGCCGTACTTGCGGCCGAGCAGCAGCTCGCCGACGATGCCGTCCTCGATCATCGACGGGGTCGCCCATTCGCTGGTGACCATGGTGTCGTGGCCGAGGTGCCACCACATGTCGTACGCGAAGAACTGCGGCCCGCGGTCGATCTCCCAGGCGCCGAGCACGTCGAAGGAGGCGTGGTCGAGCAGGGCCACGCCGCCGGGGCCTTCCCGCCCGTCGGCGCCGCCGAGGGCCGACACGTAGATACCCTCTGGTCCACAGTGGACGGTGTGCGGTCGCGAGTAGCCGGCCCGCTTGGCCAGCTCCTCGGGCTCGATCACCTTCACGATCTGGGGCTGGGTCGGGTTGTCCTTGGTGTCCAGCACGTAGATGCGCGAGGAGCGCAGGCCGGGCACGATCAGGTAGCGCCGCTCGACGTGCGGATGCGGTGCGCTCGGGCACAGCGCGCTGCTGCACGCGTTCCAGCCGAAGTGGTGCAGCTCGTCGCCGGTGTAGGGCAGATCGGTCCAGCCGACCACCTGGCCGTAGGACGCGGATTCGGGGTCGGTGTCGAGGACGGCGATCGCGTCCGGCCGGTTCGCCGCGCGGTCGAAGGCCGCGACGTACGCCAGCCGCTCGGGCGGGGCGGCGACCGCCTGGCGCGGCGACGGGTAGAACGTCGGATCCGGTTTGAACAGGACCATAGGCACCTCACAGGGGTGTGGCCCGGACGCCGTCCGGGCGGGAGGTGATCCATAGCCTAGTGCGCTGATGGGGAATTGCGCTGGCCCCGGCCGGACTCACCGCATCGCATCGACCCGGGTCGCATCGAGGTAGAGGACATAGGACAGCAACGCCGGCGTGGTGACGTCGGCCTCGCGCGGTTCGGTCAGCAGGATCTGCTCATAGCTGAGCAGGCGGGCGGTCACGGTGTCGAAGATGAGGATGTCGCGGGTGGTGACCCCGCCGGCCGTCGTGTCGGCCGAGATCGCCAGGCCGTGCCGGTCGGCGCGGTCGGCCGCGATGCCCCGGTCGGCCAGGCCGTCGGTGTCGGCCAGCACCCGCAGCAGGGCCGCCCGCTGAGCCGGGCCCAGCGGGTGCCAGCGGTAGATCTCGGCGACCGTACGCAAGGTCGTGCGCGTACCCGGTGAGGAGTCGTACGCCTGCATCTGCCCGGCGAGGATCTCCGGACGGGCGGATGGCTGGTCGATGACTACGCTCAGCTCCCCGGCCCGGTAGGACAGGTCGCTGGGCGGCGAACCGGGCGACTGCACGATCCGGCGGCCCGAATGATCGGCGGCCCACCACATGCGTTCCTCGATCGAAGTGGTGCCGGGCGGCGTCGACGTCAGGTCTTGCGACCACGATTGGGTCCGCACGTACGCGTACCGCCCGGCCGGCACCACATCGGTCTGCGCTGCCGTCGTGGCCGCGTACGCCCGCAGAACCTCACGGGCCGACGCCGGTGCGTCGGCGGGCGACGGTACGGGCGACGCCGAGGACGAGGGTGGTCCCGCGGTACGCCGTAACCATCCCCAGCCGGCGGCACCCGCGAAAGCGATGGCGAGTACCACCGCGAAGGCGATCACTGGTGTCCATCGTGGACGATTGTGGATTGCGCGTACGCGGCGCAGGAAATCCGCGGTATCCGGTGGTGGCGGCGATCTCCAGGGTTCGCTTTCCTGGGCCACCTCGCGCATCGCTTGCTCGAAGGCTTCATCGAATCGGTCGTCGTGCGGCATCACGATCTCCAAACCTGGATGGGCGGCAGTGCGGTGGTTACGTTGTTCTGGCGCACCATCCGCTTGAGCCGCTTGCGCGCCCGAGCCAGCCGCTTGTACGCCGTGTTCACCTCGATGTCCAGCTGGGCCGCGATTTCCCGCATGTCCGCGTCCTGCCCGTAGTACGCCCACAGCAGGGCCCGATCGCTGGGCCGCAGGCGTACGAGCGCCCGCCGTATGTCGATCTTTATCGCCGACACCGCGGCGAAGTCGGCCACGGGTGGGCCGGGGAACCAGCGCTCGAACCGCCCGGCCGGTATCGCGCCGAAGGCCGTACGCGCCCAGTGCCGCCGGGCAGCGTTGCGGGCGACCGAGAAGACGAGATTGCGGGCGTGATCGTCGTCCTCAGGAATGCCGTACCGGACGACCCTCAGGAAAGTCTCGGCCGTCAGGTCCTCGGCGGCCTGGTGATCCCAGGTCATTCGGAACAGCAGTCTGTACACGGTGGGCTGATACCGCCGGTACAGTGCGTCGCACCGCGCTTCGTCGAGCGGTCTTCTCCTGGCCAATCGGCACTCCTCGACACATGGACGTCTCCCGGGATCGCTTCAGGGTGCGACCGGTCCGAGCGCGGCCGGTCGCCTGATCACTCTCCGGCGGACCGTACGCAGTGGACACATATATCGCAGGATTGCGGAGCAAGCGCGCGGAGTCGTTATTCGCCATGACGGCGATGCAGGTCAGACCTGGTGACCACTTTTCATTGACGGGTTCTTGTCACTCGAATCGCACGGATTCAATACGTTGCGTAACGTTGTCTCATCGTCACTCTGCGCGATGGTCGGAGCGCGGTGACGCCCGGCCAGCATCGCCGCCCGCCCCGCGTCGCCGCCCGGCGGCTCCGGCCCGCTCGCCGGAACCCCCTCCGGAGGCAAGGATGACCATTCCCCGACCGCGCGGACACCCCCGGTGGACGCCCGGTTCACCGGCCCTCACCCTGTCCGCCGCCTTCTCCGTCTTGACCGCTTTCATGATGTTCATCGCGCTGACCGCGCCGGCGGCACCGGCCGCTGCCGCGAACGGCGAAACGGCCGCCGCTGCCATCGACGCTCAGATCGCCGTGAACGCCCAACTCGCCGCCGCACCGGGCGGCAAGCAGATCAGCCCGACCGAAGTGAGCTACGCCGGCGGCGCGTTCGTCGTCACGGTCGTGCGTACCGACAACACGTCCGTGGGCGCCGACTGCCCGCCGGGCTGGTTCTGCTTCTACGACCGCGTGAACTACGGCTATCCCCGCGGGAAGCTGTCCAGCTGCGGCTGGCAGGACCTCGCCTGGTGGGCCTGGAACGACCGCACCGAGTCCGCGCATTACAACCTGTCGACGGGCTCGGTCTCATTCATCAACCACGGTATGTGGACCGACCACTCCGACGATCGCGTGGTGTTCTCGGTCGGTGCGGGCAACCGCTACCTGTCCGACGTCGGCTCCGGTAACCGCAACATCGCCGACCACGTCTACCGCTTCTGCTGACGCGCGTACGCGGGGATCGGCGCCGGCTGTCCACGCGAGCCAACGGGGACACGAAATTCCGGGCCGCCCGTGGCTGGGCGGCCCGGAGGCGGTGCCTGCTTTTCCCGGATCATGTCGCACTTTGCCTGGTGGTGCGCGTACGTTACGGTGCCCGCAGGGCGCAGGGGCACCCGGACGGGCGACCGAGACCGGCGACCGAGGAGAAGGCGGGGGAAGGGATGCTTTTCGGCGTTCTCGGACCACTTCGCGTACTCGACGGCGACCGCCCGATCCCGCTGACCCTCGCGCCGAAGCCGCGCCTGCTGCTGGCGGTGCTCCTCGCGCACGCCGGGCGGCCGGTCACCGTCGACGCCCTCGTCGACGCCCTGTGGCCCCAGACGCCGCCCGCGTCGGCCCGGCGCAACCTTCAGCTCTACGTCCACCAGCTGCGTACGGAGCTGGGTGCCGAGTGGGTGTCGACCGGTCCCCTCGGATACGCCTTCGCTTCCGAACAAACGGACGCGCAACGTTTCGCAGTCCTCGTACGCGAGGCTGCCGGTGAGCCGCCCCAGCGCCGCGAAGAGCTGATGAAGCAGGCGATCGACCTGTGGCGCGGGCCGGCGTACGCCGAATTCCTGTACTGCGCGCCGATCGCTGAGGAGGCCGCCCGGCTGGAGCAGCAGCGGCTGGCGGCGTACGAGGCGTGGGCCGATGCGGCGGTGGCCGCCGGGCGTCCCGGCGCCGTCATCGACGACCTGCACGCCCTGGTACGCCAGCACCCGTTCCGCGAGACCCTCACGATCCACCTGATGACCGCCTTGCACGCGGCCGGGCGAGCGGCCGAGGCGCTGGAGGTCTACCGGCGGGCCCAGGCCAGCCTGCGCGAGGAACTGGGCACCGATCCCGGCCCGGCGCTCCAGGCCATCCACCGCGCCATCCTGCGGGGTGAGCTGCCGGCCGCGGCCGACACCGCCACGGTCCCGCGCCAGCTGCCGCAAAGCGCGCTGCATTTCGTCGGGCGCGATCTGGAGATGGGGATGCTGCTGTCGCAGATCGAGCAGCACGCCCAGGCCGGCCGGACCGTCGTCATCTCGGCCATCGACGGCATGGCCGGCATCGGCAAGACCGCGCTGGCCGTGCACGCCGCGCATGTTCTGGCCGATGGCTACCCGGACGGCCAGCTCTTCATCGACCTGCACGCACACACCCGGGGCCGCGATCCGATGGAGCCCGGGGCCGCATTGGACACCCTGCTGCGGTCGGTCGGCGTGGACCCCGAACGCATCCCGCTGTCGGTCGACGAGCGATCGGCTTTGTGGCGTACCGAGACCGCTCAGCGGCGGCTGCTGGTGGTGCTGGACAACGCCGCCGACGCCGGCCAGCTCGCGCCGCTGCTGCCCGGCGCGCCCGGCTGCCTCGTCCTGGTCACGTCCCGCCGCCAGCTCACCGATCTGCACACCGCGCAGTCGCTCACGCTGCCGGTGCTGCCGCTGGACGCGGCGGTCGCGCTGTTCGTGAACATCGTCGGCGAGCGCGCCCGAGTCGAGATCGACACCGTCGCCGAGGTGGCCGAGCTGTGCGGGCGGCTGCCGCTGGCGATCCGGATCGTGGCCGAGCGCATGCGACAGCGTCCGCTGTGGACGGTCGAGTTCACCGCCGCCCGGCTGCGGGCCGGCAACACCCGATTATCCAGCGTCGCCGCGGCCTTCGCCCTCTCCTACGACAGCCTCAGCTCCGCGCAGCGACAGCTGTTTCGCCGGCTCGGCCTGCATCCGGGACTCGACATCGACGTGTACGCCGCCGCCGCGCTGGCCGGCGTACCGGTGGACGAGGCCGAGGACCTGCTCGAATCGCTGCTCGACGTGCACCTGTTGCAGCAACGGCGGCTGGGCCGGTACACCTTCCACGACCTGCTGCGCGAGCACGCCCGCGAATGCGCCGAGCGCGACGAGACCGAAGCCGACCAGGTGGCGGCCCTGCACCGCATGCTCGACTACTACCTCGCCGCCGCGCGTACGGCCGCCGACACCTTCTACCCCGGCCGCCTGGACATCGAGCTGAACCTGCGAACACCGCCGGCCGGGCAGCCGCCGATCGCCGATGCGCCCGCGGCCGGCGTGTGGTTCACGACCGAGCGGCGGAACCTGCTGGCCGTCGTCGACCAGGCGGTCGGCCTCGGCCTGGACCGGCACGCCTGGCTGCTGCCGCGCGAGATGGCCGGCTACCTGATGGCCCGGGGCCGCCTCGACGACTGCATCGCCACGCAGACCATCGGCCTGGCCGCGGCCCGCCGGGTCGGCGACGTCAAGGCCGAGCAGCTGTGCCTGCTCAACCTGGCCGCGGTCTACGGCCAGCGCGGCCGGCTCGATCAGGCGATCGCGATGACGAACCTGGCCCGCGAGATCGCCGGCGACCTCGGCGACCGCCGCATCGAGGGGTTCTGCCACCGCCAGCTGGCCAACTTCTACAGCCGCTCGGGACGGTTCGCCGAGGCCGATCCGCACTTCGCCGCGGCTTTGGAGATCATCTGCGATCTCGGGCCGCCGGTGGAAGAGGGCTATGCGCGTACCGACATTGCCTGGGCGCAGATCATGACCGGCGCGTACGCCGACGCCCTGGCCCAAGCCGAGGCGGCCCTGGCCATCGCGCGGACCTGGGACAACCCCGGCGACGAGGCGATGGCACTGGTCATCATGGCGATGGCGCTGTCGCGGCTGGGCCGCTTCGACGAGGCGCTGGAGCACGTCGAGCGGGGCATGGCCGTGGCCCGCCACGCCGAACGGCCGAGCGTCGTGATGGACAGCCTCATCGAGCGGGGTGACATGCGGCGCCGCCAGGGCGACTATGACGCCGCACTGGCCGACCTGACCGAGGCTCGGGAGATCCTCGGCGACGGCTACCAGCCCGAACCCGACTGCGAACTGCATCTGGCCCTCGGCCGCCTGCACGCCGACCGGGGCGAGTACGCGCTGGCGCAGGCGGCGTACGAGCGCTGCCTGGACCGGGCGCGCCGGCTCGGCTACCGCTATGAGGAGAGCGAGGCCCTCGCCGGCCTGGCCCAGCTGCCGACGGCGGTCTCGTAGCGCGCGGATATACCGCGTCTATAGCGGCTCGTCGCAGCATGGTTGCAGGCGCCGGGTGCGGCCCAGCCCCGACGCCACCGGCTGGTTCATCCTCGGGGTTGCTGCCGCACAAAAACGGGGGGCGGCAGCAACCCACCGACCCCCGGCACAATGGGTCGTGCCCCTCTTCGCGTACGCGCGCCTCGACGGCGACGGCCATGCTCTGCGCGGCGTACCGTTCGTCGTCATCGATCTGGAGACCACCGGGCTGTCCCCGGACTCCGATCGCATCGTGGAGATCGCCATGGCCCGCGTCGAGGGCGGCGAGGTGGTCGACGAGTGGATGACCCTCATCGATCCGGGCGGCGATCCCGGCCCGACGTTCCTGCACCACATCAGCCAGCAGATGGTGCTGGGCGCGCCCACATTCCGCGACGCGGCCGGCGACATCCTGGCTCGGCTCGACGGTGCGATCGTGGTCGCTCACAATGCCGCGTTCGAGGAGGGCTTCCTCGCCGGTGAGCTGCGCCGGGCCGGCATCGCGACCGCACCGATCCCGTCGTTGTGCACCCTGCAAATCTCGCGAGCGGTGCTCGCATCGCCGAGTTACCGGCTCGCCACCTGCTGCGAAATCATGGGCATCGAGATCACCGACGCCCACACCGCGCTCGGCGACGTCCGTGCCACCGCGAAACTCCTGCCGAAACTGATCGACGCCGCGCCGACGATCCGCTACCCGGTGCCGCCGACGCCCCTGCCGCGCCTGCCCCGATCGGTGGGTCCCCGGACGAGGGTCACCAACCTGCGCAAGGGCGAGGACGGCTGGATCCACTCGCTGCTGACCAAGCTGCCGGTGTCCATGTCGGACCACGATCCGCTCGGCGCCCAGCCCTACCTGGACTACTTGACCGAATGCCTGGCCGACGGCGGCAAGCTGACCGGCGAGAAGACCCGGGCGCTGGGCCGCCTGGCCGGCCGGGCCGGCATGGGTGCGGCCCAGGTCGCCGAGCTGCACAAGCGGTTCCTGGACGGCCTGCGCGAGGAGGCGCTGCGGGTCGGCTCGCTCACCGAGGACCACCAGCGCCAGCTGGTCACGGTCGCCCGGCTGCTCGACTCGCCCGGCTACTTCGCCGACCTCACTCCCGACGTCGCCGACGTTCCGGTCGCGAAAGGCCCGCGCGTCTGGTGCAGCCCCGCGGTTCCTCAGCAGGTCCGCCGATCCCTTGCGGCCGCGGGGTTCCAGCTCGCCACCAATATCACGCGTACGCTCACCGCGGCGGTCGTGGCCCCGGGAGACGAGACGCTAACGAGGACGGCTCGGGCGGTCGAGCAGCGGATCCAGATCGTCCCCCTGGACGGTGTCGACGGGTTCCTGCATGGCGATTACGCGTCGCGCAGCCACCTGCCGGCGCCGGTCGCCCCGCCCGGCTGGTACCCGGATCCGACCGGCCGGCACCTCTACCGCTTCTGGAATGGTGCACTGTGGACGGAGCGGGTCAGCCCCGGCGGCACCGCCATCCTCATCGACGAGCTCACCTAGTCACATCCCTCACCCTCAAGATCCGTGCAATATCCTTGATCTGACCGGGATCTTGGAGGTACCGCGGCGCCCGGCATGGCGGCTACGGCAGTTCGACCGGCGCACCCGGCCCGAGCGGGATGCCGAGCAGGTACCAGGCCACGAAGAACAGCGTCCAGGCGACCGAGACGATCAGCGTGTACGGGATCATCAGGGACACCACGGTGCCGACTCCCGCCTCCTTCCGGTACTTCTGGGCCAGCAGGACGATGAACGGCAGGTACACCATGAGCGGGGTGACCACGTTCATGGGCGAGTCACCGACCCGGTACGCCGCCAGAACGGTCTGCGGCGCGACGCCGAGCCGCAGGAACAGCGGTACGAAGACGGGCGCGAAGATGGCCCACTTCGGGATCACGCCGGGGATGATGATGTCGAGGATCAGCGTCACGACGATGAAGCCGATGAGCAGCCACAGTGGGCCGATGCTGGCGCTCTCCAGCCATTCGGCCATCTTCACCGCCACCACCGTGGCCATGTTGGTGTAGTTGAAGTACGCGATGAACTGAGCGATCACCAGCAGCATGAAGATCAGGCCGCCCAGGCCGGCGAACGTCTTGGTGATCGCGTCCATGGCGGCCGAGCTGCCCTTGAGGGTGCCCGCTCCGGAGCCGTAGCACACGCCGCACACCAGGAAGATCAGCATGATGATGAAGATGAGGCTGTCCATGAGCGGCGAGTCCTCGACGAGGCTTCCGGTTTCCGGGTTACGCAGAATGCCGTTCGGCGGCACGGTCAGCACCAGCAAAACGGCCATCACGGCGAGAAAACCCCACAGCGCAAAGCGAAGGCCGCGGGCAATGTCGCCCTCGGATTCCTCGGGCGCGCCGGGCCCGTCCGGTGCGACGTCGTCGCCGAGCCCGGTCGCCGGGGCCGAGCCGGAGAACTTCCCGAGCCGCGGCTCGATCACCTTCTCGGTGATGAAAGTGATGAGGAACGCCAGGAAGAGGGTCGAGCCGATGCCGAAGAACAGGTTGGCGGTCAGCCCGATGGTCCGCGCCGGGTCGACCAGCGCCGCCGACTCGTTCGTGACCTCGGTGATGATGCCGTCGACCGGCGTGATGAGAACGTTGACCCCGAAGGTCGCGCCGACCGCGGCGAACGCGGCGGCCAGCCCGGCCAGGGGATGGCGGCCGACGCTCATGAACGCGACCGCGCCCAAGGGAATGAGCACTAGATAGCCGGCGTCCGAGGCGATCGACGACACGATGCCCAGGAACACGATGATGAACGTAAGCGCCCACTTGGGCGCGACGGCGACGAGCTTGCGGATCAGCGCGCCGATGAGGCCGGCCCGCTCGGCCAGGCCCACACCGAGCATCGCTACGAGGATGACTCCGACGACACCGAAGTTCGTGAAGTTCGTGACGGCCGAGGTGAAGATGAACCGGATGCCGTCCGCCGTCAGCAGGCTGCGGATCTCGGTGGTCTGTGTGTGGGTGTCGACCGGCGGGTGCTGGTCGTACGCCTCCAGCGACGGGTAATAGGTGCCGCCGTCGTAGGTCTGCTCGGCCACCACCGGCAGGGGCTCGGCGACCTCGTAGGTGACCCTCACGCCGATAGCGGCGAAGACGGCCGACAACACGATGATCAGTCCAATGAGGATCAAAAAGATCATCACCGGGTGGGGCACCCGGTTGCCGACCTTCTCGATGCCGTCGAGCATCCGCTGGCCGAAGCCCTGCTTCGGGATCGGCGCGGCCGCAGCGGTCATGACGCGGTCCCGGCCGGCGTGCCGAAGTTCAGCGTCAGATCGAGCAGGAGCCGGGCGCCGTAGCCGGTGCACCCGGCGCTCAGCCAGCCCGACGCCCGCTCGTTCTGCGCGGTGCCGGCCATGTCCACGTGCGCCCACGGCTTGCCGGCCACGAACTCCTCCAGGAAGAGCGCGGCGTGGATGGCCATCGCGTTCGGCCCGCCCACGTTCTTCATGTCCGCGACGTCGGAGTCCAGCTCTTTGCGGTATCGGTGAGCCAGCGGCAGCGGCCAGGCCGGCTCGTCGACGGCCTCGGCCGCGGTCAGCACCCGGTCGATCATCGGCTGGTCGTTGCCCATGACCCCGGCGATCTGCGTACCCAGGGCGCGCATGCAGGCCCCGGTCAGAGTGGCGATGTCGACGATGGCGTCACACGGCTCCTCGGTCGCCAGCACGAGCGCGTCGGCCATCACCAGCCGGCCCTCGGCGTCGGCGTTGGTGACCTCGACCGTCTTGCCGCCCCGGATCGACAGCACGTCGCCGAGCTTGGTGGCGGTGCCCGAGGGCATGTTGTCGGTACACATCAGGTAGCCGGTGACCGCCGTGGTGCAGCCGAGCTCGCGCAGCGACGCCATCGCGGCGAGGATCGCGCCGGCCCCGGACATGTCGTTCTTCATCGTCGCGTGGACGGCGTCGGCGGGCTTGAGGCTGATGCCGCCGGAGTCGTACATGATCCCCTTGCCGACGAGCGTCAGGCGGCCGTCCGCCCCGGCCGGTTCGTAGCGCAGTTTCACCATGCGAGGCGGCTCCGCGCTGCCGGCGTTCACACCGAGGAGGCCACCGCAGCCCATGTCCAGCAACGCCTTCTCGTCGAACACCTCCACGGCCACGCCGGTCTGCGCCCCGAGTTCCGTGGCGATCTCAGCGAACCGGGTCGCGGTGAGGATGCTCGGCGGCGCGTTGGCCAGATCGCGGGCGAGCATTCCGGCGCGGGCGTACGCCAGCCCCCGGCGTACGCCTTCCGCAGCCTCGGCGGCGTCGGTGACGAGCGCCAGCGACTCCAGCGGCGTACTCGGATCGGCTTTGAGTGGCCCGTACGCGTACCGGGCGAGCAACACCCCTTCGACCATCGCCTGCGCGACCTTGACCGGTGCGATGCCGATGCCGTCGGGCAGCTCCAAGGCCAGCCGAGCCGAGCCCGGTACGGCGCGGGCGAACGCTGCTGCCGCGTCACGCAGCGCGGCCGTGGTCACCGCGGCCGGATCGCCGATGCCGTAGAGCGCGGTGGGCGTACCCCCGAGGAAGAGAGCTTGACCGGGTTCGGCCCGGAAGCCGGCGGCGGGCAGCGCCTCGCCCGGTACGCCGACCGCAGCGCCGGGCGGAGGTTGCGCCGCGACGGTGACAGCCGGGGGCCGGCGCCAGGACGGAATGGGGTCGGTCTTCGCTAGTAGTACGGTCACGCACCGATTGTCCGCACAATTTGCCGGTGAATGCGCCGTTTTAGCCGAGTCGCTCGCAGGCTTAGGCGGAGGCGGGGCCGGGTAACGAACCGACATGAACTCCAGCAAGATCGTCTACAAGCCGATCGGCATGGCCGGCAGCATCGTCGCCGGCGCCGCCGCCGGAATGATCTTCAATCGGGTGTGGCGGGTGGCCGCGGGGGAGAATCGGGCGCCGAGCGCCACCGACGAGCGCCGCGGCTGGACCGAGATCCTCGTCGCCGCGGCGATGCAGGGCGCGATCTTCGCGGTCGTCCGCGCGGCCGTCGACCGGGCGGGCGCGACCGGCGTACGCCGGCTCACCGGAAAGTGGCCGGCCTGACCGGGCTCAGCGAAGGTGCTTGACGAACGAGAGCTGGGCGTGGATCTCGGCGCTGTAGGGGCCGGTTTCGGCGTACCCGGCGCGGCGGTACATGGCGACCGCTTCGGGCAGGGCCTTGTGCGTGTTCAGGCGTACGGTCGGCAGGCCGAGCGCCAGCGCCTGCTTCTCGACCTCCACGAGCATCCGCCGGCCGAGGCCGCTGCGCCGCATCCGCTCGTGCACCCACATGTGCCGGACCTCGCTCACCCCGGGCTCCAGGGTTCGCAGACCCACGCAGCCCACACCCTCCGCGCCGTCTCTCGCCACTATGAGTACGCCCTGCGGAGGCGTGAACTCCGCCGGTGGGCTCAGCTCCGCGACGCTGTAACCCTCCGGGAACCGGATGCTCAGTTCTTCGGCGTACGCGTGAAGGCAGGCGCGGGCCAGCTCGGACCCGGCCGGGACGGGCTCGATGACGATGGCGGCGAGGCGTAGGAGGCGCTGCACCTGGTCCATTGCGGCGGCCAGCTCGTCACGCTGGGCCGCGGTGAGGGGATCGACGAGGCCCGCGGCGTGCTGCTCGGATCGGCTGTCCAGTTCGGACAGTGCTGATCGGCCGGCCGGGGTCAGCGTCGCGACGCGGGCGCGGGCGTCGGCCGGGTGAGCCTGGAGGGTGATGAGCCCCTGCCGTTCCAGCGAGCGCAGCAACCGGCTCAGGTAACCGGAGTCCAGCCCGAGCCGGGTACGCACGGCGCTGAGGTCGGCGGTGCCGCCGATCTCGTAGAGCAGCCGGGCCTCGCCGAGCGGCCGCTGACCGAGGTAGCGATCGGTCAGTACGCCGATCCGCTGGGTGTAGAAGCGGTTGAAGTCGCGTACGCGGCTGGTGAGAGACTCCATGCCGATAATTATCTGACTCAGGTCAGGTAATTTCTGTGCCAACCTCGCCGCCCAGCTCCGTGCCGAGCCCGGCGAGGACTGACCCAGCTCGCCGACCGGCATACGATGTCGGCCATGACCTACCGGCGGGTAACCACTGCCGACGGCAATGCACTGGCGGTGCGGGAATCCGGGCCCGATGACGCTCCGGTGATCGTCTGTGTCCACGGCTACCCGGACGACGGCTCGTTGTGGGACGGCGTACGCGCGCTGCTCGACAAGGACTATCGCGTGGTGGCGTACGACGTGCGGGGCGCCGGGGAGTCGGACCGTCCCCGCGGCCGGCCGGCGTACACAATGGATCATCTGAAGGCCGACCTGCACGCCGTCATCGACGACGTGAGCCCGGACGCACCGGTGCATCTGCTGGCCCATGACTGGGGATCATGCCAATCCTGGTACGCCCTCAGCCACGGCGTGCCACCGCGCGTGGCCACCTATACGTCCATCTCCGGGCCGAGCCTGGCGCAGGGCAACCGGTGGATCGCCGCCCAGTTCGCCGACCGGGCGACCTGGGGTCGGGGGCTCTGGCAGCTCGCTCACAGCGCGTACATCATGTTCTTCCGGATGCCGGGGCTGCCCGTGGCGGCCATCCGGTTCGGGCTGTTCGATCTGGTTCTGCGGACCGATCGGTCACGCCGGCGTACCAAGGCGTCACGCTCGGACGCGATATCCGGGTTGCAGCTCTACCGGGCCAACATGCGCTTCGGGCGGCGGCGCCGGCGTCCAGCCCGGACGGCGTCCAGTCCGGTCGCCATCCCGGTTCAGGTCATCGCGCCCACACGGGACAGTTACGTGAGCGTGGCCATGCAGACCGAACTCGGCGACGCGGCGCCGGACCTCCGGGTGACCGAGGTGGACGGCGGGCACTGGCTGCCGCTGAGCAAACCGGAGATCGTCGCGCGGCACGTGCGCTCCTTCATCGAGCAGCGGCCTTCATTGAGGGTTGACGAACCCGAGGTTTCAGCATAGGCAGTGTAAATACATCCGCCCGAGGAGGTGCCGATGCTTCGCCGATTCCTCGTCGTCGCGGCGGCCCTGGTCACTGTCGGCGCGATCGCCCCGGTCCCGGCGACCGCGCACGTTCCCACCGACCAGCCGCTGCCCAACTACACCATCACCAACCCACCTCTGGCGCCGGTGCTCATAGGCGGCGTCGCAACCAGTGTCCGGCAAGGGGTTCACGGCCACGCCGGCTACATCATCGAGGTCCCGCCACAATGGAACGGCGACCTCGTCATGTGGGCCCACGGCTACCGCGGCAACGGCCTGGTCCTGACCGTCGACCCGCCCGGCTTCGGCATGCGCAACAAGCTGCTCAACCAGGGGTACGCCTGGGCCGCATCGTCCTATTACGACAACGGCTTCGATACGCGGGCCGGCGTACTGAGCACCAAGGACCTGGCCGACCACTTCCGGAGCCTGGTCGGCAAGCCGCACCGGGTGTACATCGCCGGTGTCAGCATGGGCGGCTACGTCGTCGGCCGGTCGATCGAGCAGTACCCGTTCTTCTATGACGGTGCCCTGCCGATGTGCGGCGTCCTGGGCGACCAGACGCTGCTCGACTTCTTCCTCGACTACAACCTCGTCGCTCAGGCCATCGCCGGGATACAGACCTACCCGCTGCCGGCCGACTACCTGACCGCCATCGTGCCGCAGATCCAAGCGGCGCTGGGCATCGGTGCGATCTCCCCGATCGCGCCCGAGCCGGCCAACGACCTCGGCCGGCAGCTGCGCGCCATCACGGTCGAGCGTAGCGGCGGGCCCCGGCCCGGCACGGCGGCGGCGTTCGCGTTCTGGAAGAACTTCTTGTTCAGCATCGCCGTTCCGACGAGTACGGGCACCACGCCGGCGGAGACGCCGGGGCAGCTGTCGACGAACGTCGGCACGGTGTACTCGCCCAACTCGCCGGTCGACGTCAACGCGGTCGTGCAACGGGTTCCGGTCGCCAACCCCCGGGAGCGCGACAAGATCACCCTTACCCAGGTGCCGAAGATATTCGGGGTGCCGACGGCTCCGGTGGTGTCGCTGCACGGGCTCGGCGACCTGTTCGTGCCGTTCTCCATGGAGACGGCGTACGCCGCCGACGTGGCGCGGTTCCACCTGGGCTTCAACGTGGTGCAGCGGGCCATCCGGACCGTCAACCACTGCGAGTTCAGCCCGGCGGAGGTCGGTGCGGCCTGGGATGACCTGGTCACATGGGTGACGCACCGTATACACCCGGCCGGAGATGCGGTCGGTGACCGCGATGCCGTCGCGGCCGCCGACTTCGGCTGCGCGTTCAGCGATCCGGCCGCATATGCGGCGGGCGTGGGCACTCGCCGGCTCTACCCAGCCTGTCCCTAGTCCCTTCGCTGGTTGGCTTGAATGAGTTCAAGCCAACCAGCGACTACGCACAGTCGCAACCCTCCGCCGAGTAAGTAATGAACTGAGTAGAAGGCTAAGTACCCGCGGACACACAGTCCGTCATCGCGGACGCCCAGCCGGGTGCCACACTCGAAATGCCCTGGCGAACCTCAGCGCCAGCACGGGAAAGGCACACAATGGCTGGTCGAATTGCGGTCGTGGGCGAGGCCTCCGAGATAGGCGTCTATCGCGGCACCGACGCGATCGTGTACACGGCGGAGGATCCGGATGCGGTGCTCGCGGCCTGGCGTTCGCTGCCCGACGACGTGGAGGTCGTCATCGTCACGGCGGCCGCTGCCACCTGCATCGACGCCGTACCCGAGGGCAGCCGCCGGCGTACCATCGTGCTGCCGATGAACCCGCACCGGCGCACCTGCGAACAGACTTAGGCCGACTCCCGGCGTACCAGAGAGGATTGGAAGATCACCGATCGCGGCCGGGTCTCGCCCGCGCGGATCTGGGCCAGCAGCATGGTGGCCATCTCCGCGGCCATCTCCTCGACCGGCTGGTGAATGGTGGTGAGCGGCGGCCGGCAGGCCAGCGCGGCGGTGCTGTCGTCGAAGCCGACCACCGCGACGTCACCGGGTACCTTGCGGCCGAGGTCGCGCAGGGCCTGGAGAGTCCCCTCGGCCATCAGGTCGTTGGCCACGAACAAGCCGTCGGTCTCCGGATGCTCGGCCATCAGCGCCCGGCACGCCCGCTCGCCGCTCGCCCTCGTGAAATCGCCGGTGTACGCCGGCACGTAAGCGTGGCCGTGCACGGCGGCGGCGGATCGGAAGCCGGCGAGGCGGTCCTGGCCGGCCGGCATGTCCAGCGGCCCGCTGATCGTGGCCAGATGCTGGCGGCCCAGGCTCACCAGGTGTTCGGCCGCCAGCCGGGCCCCCTGCTGCTGCTCGACGTCCACATAGCTCAGTGGGAGCGGCCGGCCGGGCCGGGCCGACAGGACGGCCGGTATGCCGATGTCGCACAGCTGCTGTGGCAGCGGATCGGCGACATGGCTGGAGATCAGCAGTACGCCGTCGACGTGGCCCTGGCGCAGGTATCGCATGACCTGGTGATGGGCGGGCTCGTCGGCCGGCATGATCACCAGGTGGATGCCCTCGGGCCGCAGGATCTCCAGCGCGCCGGCGGTCACGCGGCCGAGGTAGGGGTCGGTGAAGATGCGGCTCAGGAACGGCTGGTCGAGGTCGCGCCCGCTGGGCTCGGAGACCACCAGCGCCACCGAGTCCGTGCGGCGGGTGACCAGCGACCGGGCGGCGAGGTTCGGGACATATCCAGTTGCGTCAATGGCTTCCTGGACGATCGCGCGCAGCTGCGGGTCGACGGTCGCCACGCCGTTGATGACGCGGGAGACCGTCGAGCGTGAGACGCCGGCGTACTCGGCCACCTCCTCCAGGGTGGGAGAGCGCTGTCCAGGCGCGCGTCGGCTCGTCATGGATCATTTATACAGAACCGGTTCAGCTGGGGACGCCCGCTGGTAGGCTTCCGGTCGCCATAGGTGATTGTCCCGACCCCAGACCGTCCCAGACCCCGGCGGTGCACGCTCACGACGCGGGGTGGCCCGATGCTCCAGCCGCCGACACCGCCGCCTGTCGACATGGGCGAGGCCATCCTGCGCTCGCTCACCGGCGCGATGGCCCGCCGCGACACGGTGGCGTTCCTGGCGTTCTACGCCGCGCTCTGCCCCGAGGTGTACGCCCGCCTGCTGGCCGCGGTTCCCGATCCGGGCCGCGCCGGCGCGCTGACCGAGGCCGTCTTCGTCCACGCGTGGAACAAGGCTCCGGCGTGCGGTCCGGCCGAACCGGTCCGGGTGTGGCTGGCCGCCATCGTCGACGAGCACGCCGGTGGCGGCCCCGATCCGGCCCGGCTGGAGTGCGTCAGAGGGGAGTTCCGCCGGCTGCTGTGCCGAGCCGATGCGGATGCTGAGTCACTGCGGTTGGCTCACCGTGCAGAACCGCCGTGAGCCGATCGCAGATGTCCGAGTTGTAGCCGATCGCGTGCGGCCGCAACCGTTGCAGGTCGCCCGTACGCCGGCCGCACACGCCCATCACCCAGCCGCGTACGCCGCGGGCGTCGTGCAGGTGATCACCGGACAGGTGCCAGACCTCCAGGAAGGTGGCGCAGGTGACCTGATCGGCCAGGTCGGCGTCGCCGAGGCCGTCCAGCGCCGCTTGGTAGACGGCGGGCCGCAGTACGGCGAGCAACGCGGTCAGTGCGGCCGGATCCCGGCGGGCGACCATCGTAATCAGTCCCCGCAGGACGTCCTCGCCGGTGAAGTCGATGACGGTGGGGTGGGCCATGGCGCTCTCCTGGGGTCGCAGGGCTGGCGCGTAATGCGGTCGATCCTAGGAGCGCGTACGCAGGCAGGCCCACCGGACTAATCCGTCCGGGGGCGCCGATCCGCGGCCATAGCTGCCGGAATGGCGTAGGAAGGAGCCGGGGCGGCTGGGCGGCCGCCCCGGCTCGATCACCGGGTACTGCTCAGTTGTAGATGCGGACGTAGTCCACCACCATCTGCGACGGGAACGGGGTCGTGGCGTCCACGGGGCCGGGGAAGTCCCCGCCGACGGCCAGGTTGAGGATGACGTAGAACGGGTGGTCGTACACCCACGGGCCGCGGGTCGCCTCGACGGTCGCCTTGCTGGCCGTGAAGGTCAGGGTGTTGTCGAGATAGAAGCGGATGCCGTTGCTGTCCCACTCGGCGGCGTACACGTGGAAGTCGGTGGACAGGTCAGCGCTGGTGAACTTGAAGCCGTAACCGCCGCCGCCGTTGTACGCCGGTGCATGCAGCGTGGTGTAGGACTCCAAGGTGTTGCGGCCCAGCACCTCCATGATGTCGATCTCACCGTTGTACGGCCACGGGCGGCCGGTGAGGAAGTCGGCGCCCATCATCCAGAACGCCGGCCAGAAGCCGTTGCCCTTGGGCACCCGGATGCGGGCCTCGACGCGGCCGTACTGGAAGTGGAACTTGCTGCCGGTGTTCATCCGGTGCGAGGTGTACTGCCGGCCGCCGGCCGCCTCGCGCCGGGCCTCGATGACCAGCTGGCCCGCGCCGTTCATGTTGGCGTTGTTGTTGTTCGTGTAGAACTGCAGCTCGTTGTTCTGGCCGGTGCCGGTGTCGATGGTCCACTTGGCCGGGTCCGGCTTGGTGCCGGCCACCCCGTTGAACTCGTCGCTGAAGATGAGGTGCGTGGCCGGGAAGGCCGGGTTCGGCGGCTGGGCGGGCGGCGTGGTCGGGCTGCCGCCGGTGCCGTAGACCTGGAACTCCCACAGCGAATAGCCGTACGGCGTCGCCCGAGCGGTGCCGAACATGCGCACGTAGCGGCCGGTGCCGTTGACGGTCAGCGTCTGCTTGAAGCCCGCACTGGTCGTGGTGCTGTAGATGGTGGTCCAGTTCTGCGCGTCACCCGACGTCTGGATCTGGTACGCCGTGGCGTACGCCGGATCCCACTGCAGGACGACCTTGTGAATCTGGGCCGTCGCGCCGAGGTCGACGTAGATCCAGCCGGGGTCGACCCAGCCGGTGGTGGAGCTGGTCGCCCACCGCGACGCCGGGTCGAGGTCGAACGCGCGAGCCGGGATGCACTCGAAGCAGTTCACGTCGCTCTGCGAGGTCGATGCGAAGCCCGGCTTGTTGTACGACAGCAGCACGTCGCCTCCGGTCGGCGGCGGGCTGGAGGGCGGCGGGCTCGGCGGCGGGCTCGACGGCGGCGGGCTGGTGGGCGTACCGGTGCGGATGACGAACTCCCACAGCGAATAGCCGTACTGCGTGGCTCGGGCGGTGCCGTTCATGCGGACGTAGCGGCCGGAGCCGGCCACGTTGACGGTCTGCGTACCGCCGGTGCCCGTGGTGGTGCTGTAGACCGTGGTCCACGCCGACGTGCTGGTGGACACCTGGACCTGGAAAGCCGTGGCGTACGCCGCCTCCCATTGCAGGGTCACCTGGCAGATCGACTGCGTCGAGCCGAGGTCGACGTAAATCCACTGTGGATCGCTGAATGCGCTCGACCACCGGGTGCCGGCGTTGCCGTCGACCGCGCTGCCGGCCGGCGTACCGGCGTTCTCGGTGGAGGAGGCGACCGCGGGGCGGCCGAGGGCCGCGTTGACGGCGGTGTTGCAGCCGCCAGTGCCGGGGAACGTGCCGAAGACCTGGAACTCCCACAGCGAGTAGCCGTAGGCGGTCGCGCGCACGGTCCCGTTCATGCGGACGTAGCGGCCGGAGCCGGACACGGCCAGGGTCTGCGTACCGCCGGTGCTGGTCGTGGTGCTGTAGACGGTGGTCCAGGCGGTGCCGTCGGCCGACGTCTGGATCTGGAACGACCGCGCGTACGCCGCCTCCCAGTTCAGGACGACCTGTGTGACGGTGGCGGTGGCACCGAGGTCGATGCGGATCCACTGTGGATCGCCGAACGCGCTCGACCAGCGCGTACCGGCGTTTCCGTCGACCGCGTTGGCGGCCGGCGTACCGGCGTTCTCCGTGGAGGAGGCGAGGACCGGCTTGCCCTGGGAGATCAGCGGATCGGCGGCGCGGGCGGGGCCGGACACGGCGACCACGAAGGCCGCCAGCAGCGCCGCCAGTACGCCGGCCGCGAGCGACAGCCGCAAGCGGTGGGCCGGGGGAACGGGATTCATGGGTTTTCTCCCTGATCGGTGACGGGCTCGGGGAGGCCGATCGCCTGGGGCAAAAGGGATCGGCGGGGCGCGGACGGAACCGATCGAAGGGAGCGCTCTCAGCAGAGGATCGCCGCCGGGGGCACGGATGTCAATGCCTAAGCGACCCTGTCGTGGAAGCGTGTTCTTCGGTAACGAGACGGCAACAGCACCTTGACAAGAACGTCGATCGGACCGATCGTCGAAGGCGATTGAGGGAGCGCTCTCTCGATGATCAACATATGCGCCACCTGGGCGCCTGCGGAGATCGTTGGCACGATCTCCCAGGCCGGCACCACCCACAGCAGCAAAGTTCGTGCACTCCACCCAGCATTTGCCTCTCCTGGAGGGCTTACATGCACACAGCACGTTCCAGCGCCGCTCCCCGGCGCCGCTTCGCGGCCGTGGCCGCGCCCCTGCTGGCCGCCGCACTGCTCGCCACCGCCGCGTGCGGCGACGGCGGCAAGAACACCCCGGCCGCGGGCGGAAAGGTCGACCTTACGATCGGCACCTTCGGCGAGTTCGGATACAAGGCCCTGTACGACGAGTACATGAAGGCCAACCCGAACGTGAAGATCACCGAGCGGATCACCAAGACCGAGGACCACCACAAGAACCTCGCCGCTCACCTCGCCACCAACACCGGTGCCGCCGACATCGAATCGATCGAGGAAGGCTGGGTCGGCCAGTTCTCCTCGCAGCCCGGCAAGTTCTACAACTGGATGGACTACGGCGGCGCCGAGATCAAGGCGCAGTGGCCGGAGTGGAAGTGGCGCCAGGGTTCGGCCGCCACCGGCGAGGTCATCGGCCTCGGCACCGACGTCGGCGGCATGGCCATGTGCTACCGCACCGACGAGTTCGCGGCGGCGGGCCTGCCCACCAACCGCGACGAGGTCTCCAAGCTGTGGCCGACGTGGGAGGACTTCATCACCACCGGCCAGAAGTTCGAGGACGCGGTCAAGGCCGGCAAGGTCAAGAACGCGCACTTCATGGACGGCCCGGCCGTCATGTACCGCTCGATCCTCGGCCAGCAGTCGGTCGGCATCTACGACGGCGACAAGGTCGTCGTCGAGACCAACCCCGGCGTGAAGAAGGCCTGGGACCTGACCATCGACGCGATGAACAAGGGCCTGTCGGCCAAGATCGCGGCGTGGTCGAACGACTGGAACGCCGGCTTCGCCAAGGGCACGTTCGCCACACTGGCCTGCCCGTCGTGGATGATGGCGTACATCCAGTCGCAGGCCAAGGACTCCTCGGGCAAGTGGGACATCGCCGCGGTGCCCGGTGGCGGCGGCAACTGGGGCGGCTCGTTCCTGACGCTGCCCAAGCAGGGCAAGCACCCGCAGGAGGCGGCCGCCCTGGCGAAGTGGCTCACCGCCCCGGAGCAGCAGGCCAAGGTCTTCCGGTCGGTCGGCAACTTCCCGTCCACGGTCACCCTCTACCAGGACCCGGTGATCAAGGACTTCAAGAACCCGTTCTTCAGCAACGCGCCGGTCGGCGAGATCTTCTCCAAGTCGGTGACGTCGATGGTCCCGCAGTACATGGGCCCGAAGTCCGGTGACATCAACACCGCCGTCATCAACGGCCTGACCCGTGTCGAGCAGGGCAAGCAGACGCCGGATCAATCGTGGGCACAGGTGCTCAAGGACATCAAGGCGATCATGTAAGCACTCTGGCGTCCCCTGCCCCCGCCGTACCGGCCTGCCGGCCCGGCGGGGGCAGGGGCGGGCCACGGACGGAAATGGTGCGCTGACGTGAAGAACATCCTTTACCGCCTGGACCTCAAAGGCTCGCCCTACCTGTACATCGCCCCCTTCTTCGTACTGTTCGGCTTGTTCGGGCTGTTCCCGCTGGTGTACACCGCGTGGGTGTCGCTACACGACTGGCAGCTCATCAGCGACACGCACACCTTCATCGGGCTGCAGAACTACCGCGACCTGTTCGCCGACGACTCGTTCTGGAACGCGTTGCGCAACACCGGCCAGATCTGGGTGCTGTCGACCGTTCCGCAATTGATCGCCGCGATCTTCCTCGCGCACGTGCTGAACCAGCGGCTGCGCGCGGCGACCTTCTGGCGGATCACCGCGCTGCTGCCCAACATGACGTCCGTCGCGGCGGTGGCGCTGATCTTCGGCCAGATCTTCGGCCGCGACTACGGTCTGGTCAACTTCGTACTGGGCCTGTTCGGCGCCGGTCACATCGACTGGCAGGCCGGCACGGCCTCCTCGCAGGTGGCCATCTCAGTGATGATCATCTGGCGGTGGACCGGCTACAACTCGCTGATCTACCTGGCCGCCATGCAGGCCGTGCCGAAGGACCTCTACGACGCGTCCGCATTGGACGGTGCCACCGGCTTGCAGCAGCTGACCCGCATCACCATCCCGGCGATCCGGCCGACCATCATCCTCACGGTGATCCTGTCCACGATCGGCGGCCTGCAAGTTCTGGCCGAGCCGCTGCTGTTCGGCGGCGCGAGCCCGACCGGTGGCTCCGACCGGCAGTTCCAGACGCTGTCGCTGTACCTCTACGAGGTCGCGTTCAGCCGCTTCGACTTCGGCTACGCCTCGACCGCCGCGTGGGCCATGTTCGGCGTGATCGTGATCGCCGCCATCGTCAACTACTTCTTCGTATCCCGCCTGCGGAGGTCCTGATGACCGCCACCGTCGTCCGCGAACCCGACGTCGAGCGGCGGCCGGACCGGGCCGGCCGCAAGCGGCGGGCGTACCGCGCTGATCGCCGGCCGCGTACGCTCACCTATCTCAGCCTGGCCGCGCTGGTCTTCTTCTCCGGATTCCCGCTCTACTGGTGCTTCGTCGTCTCCTCGCACGACAACTCGGTGCTGGGCGAGGTGCCGCCGCCGTTCGGGCTCGGGCCGAATCTGTTCGAGAACCTCTCGCGGGCCTTCGGCACCGTGCCCTTCGCCAAGGCGCTGATGAACTCGCTGGTCATCTCCGGCTCGATCACGATCAGCGTGGTCTTCTTCTCCACGCTGGCCGGCTTCGCCTTCGCGAAGCTGCGTTTCCGCGGCCGCAACATCCTGCTGCTGCTGGTGATCGCCACCATCATGGTCCCCAACCAGCTCGGCATCATCCCGCTCTACATGCTCATGGCCAAGTACCAGCTCGCCGGTACGCTCTACGCGGTCATCGCGCCGTCCCTGGTCAGCGCGTTCGGCGTGTTCTTCATGACGCAGTACCTGTCCGAGGCGGTGCCGACCGAACTGCTGGAGGCGGCCCGGGTCGACGGCTGCCACACCATGCGCATCTTCTGGCACGTCGTCCTGCCGGCCTCGCGTCCCGCCGCGGCCGTCCTGGGGATGCTCACCTTCATGGCGGCCTGGAACGACTTCTTCTGGCCGCTGGTCGTGCTGACCCCGGAGGACCCGACGGTGCAGACCGCGCTGTCGACCCTCGCCTCCGGATACGTGCAGGACTTCTCCCTCTCGCTGAGCGGCACGATCATCGCCACGGTCCCGCTGCTGGTGGTCTTCGGCCTCCTCGGCAAACACATCATCGGAGGAATCATGCAAGGAGCGGTGAAGGCGTGAGCATCGCAACGACCGACACTTCGGCCGGCGGAGAGACCAGCGCCGGGATCGCGGACGTCGACCACGTCCGCTTCCCGGACGGCTTCAAGTGGGGTGCCGCCACCGCGGCGTACCAGATCGAGGGCGCCGCCGGCGAGGACGGCCGCCGTCCGTCCATATGGGACACCTTCGCGCGCACGCCGGGCAACGTGTTCCGGGGTCACACCGGAGACGTCGCGTGCGACCACTACCACCGCTACCGCGAAGACGTCGGCCTCATGACCAAACTGGAGCTGGGTACGTACCGGTTCTCGGTGGCCTGGCCGCGGATCAAGCCCGACGGCACCGGCCCGGTCAACCCCCGGGGACTGGACTTCTACGACCGGCTCGTGGACGAGCTGCTCGGGGCCGGCATCGATCCGATGATCACCCTGTACCACTGGGACCTGCCCCAGGCACTGGAGGACGGCGGCGGCTGGACCCAGCGCAGCACGGCGTACGCCTTCGCCGACCTGGCCGCCGCGACGGTGGCCCGGCTCGGCGACCGCGTACGCTCCTGGACGACGCTCAACGAGCCGTGGTGCGCCGCCTTCCTCGGGTACGCCAGCGGCGAGCACGCGCCGGGCCGGCGGGAGCCCCGCGCCTCGTTCGAAGCGGTTCACCATCTGCTGCTAGGGCACGGGCTCGCGGCTCAGGCGCTGCGTTCCGGCGGCGCTGCCGAGGTCTCGGTGACGCTCAACCCCACCCAGGTACGCCCGGCGGACCCGGGCGACCAGCACGACCTGGCCGCCGCCAAGCTCATCGACGGCTTGCAGAACCGCCTGTTCCTCGACCCGGTGCTGCGCGGGGCGTACCCGGAGGACATGCTGCCGCTGTTCGACCGGTTCGGCGCCGCGGCCGCGATCCACGACGGCGACACCGCCCTCATGCAGCAGCCCATCGAGTTCCTGGGCGTCAACTACTACATGCCTGCCCTCGTACGCGCGCAGGTCGGCACGCCGCCGAACGCCGCGTACCCGGGCAGCGAAGGCATCGAGTTCACCGAACAGCCGGTCCCGGTGACCGCGATGGGCTGGCCGGTGGACCCGACGGGACTGTCGGATCTGCTGGTCCGCATCAGCTCCGATTACCCGGGCGTACCGATGATGATCACCGAGAACGGCGCGGCCTACGTGGACGTCGTCGAGGGCGATCGGGTCGCCGACCGCGACCGCATCGCGTACCTCGACGGGCATCTGCGCGCGGTGCATGCGGCCCTGACCGCGGGCGCCGACCTGCGCGGCTACCTGGCCTGGTCGCTGCTGGACAACTACGAGTGGGGCCACGGGTACGGTCAGCGCTTCGGGTTGATCCACGTCGACTACGACACGCAACGGCGGGTGCTCAAGGACTCCGCGCACTGGTACGCCGAGGTGATCCGGCACAACGGCCTCACCTGACGGGTCTGCCATCCGTCCGGTGAACCGGCCCGTGGGATGCTGCTCTGGGGGCGGGGCGGCATCCCATGGGTATGTCAGGGGTACGCCCTAGGCTGGGCCGCGTGGAGACGTACCAGGACGAGATCTACCTCGCCGGTCTGCAGGGGCGTACGCCGTCGCTGCCGACCGACCTCGACGCCCTCGAAGCCGTAGCCCGGGAAAGCCTGACACCGCAAGCGTTCGGCTATATCGCCGGGGCGGCCGGCACCGGTGAGACGGCTCGGGCCAACCGGGAGGCGTTCCGCCGCTACCGCATCGTGCCGCGGATGCTGACCGATGTGTCCACACCGGACTACTCCACGACGCTGTTCGGTACGCCGATGCCGGCCCCGGTGGTGCTGGCCCCGGTCGGCGTGCTGGGCATCGCGCACCCGGATGGCGAGTGTGCCGTGGCGCGAGCGGGCACTGCGCTGGGCGTACCCATGATCTTGTCGACGGCCGCGTCCACGGCGATGGAGGAGGTGGCCGCGGCGAGCGGGGCGGGGGAGCGGTGGTACCAGCTGTATCCGCCGCGCGACCGCGAGCTGTGCGTGAGCCTGATGCGGCGGGCGAGCGCGGCCGGGTTTCGGGTGCTTGTGATCACATTGGACACTCGCATGCTGGGCTGGCGCCCGCAGGATCTCGACCAGGGTTACCTGCCGTTCCTGCAAGGGATCGGGGTGCAGAACTACCTGTCCGACCCGTCGTTCGCCGGGCTGGAGCCGCAGGAGGCGATCCTGCGGTACACGCAGGTGTTCGGCGATCCCACGCTTACGTGGCCGAGCCTGCCGTTCTTCCGGCAGCACTGGGACGGTCCGATCGTCCTCAAAGGAATCATCTCGGTCGGCGACGCGCGCCGAGCCGCCGACGCGGGCATGGACGGCATCGTCGTGTCCAACCACGGCGGGCGCCAGGTCGACGGGGCGCTGGCGGCGCTGGACGCCTTGCCCGCGATCGCAGCGGAGGTCGGCGACCGGCTCACGGTGTTGTTCGACAGCGGCATCCGCGGCGGAGCGGACGTGGTCAAGGCGCTGGCCCTGGGCGCGTCGGCGGTCCTGCTCGGCCGCCCGTACGCCTACGGGCTCGGGCTCGCCGGTGAGGACGGCGTCCGGCACGTGCTGCGGTGCCTGCGCAACGACTTCGAGCTGACGATGCGGCTGTCCGGCTACGCCACGGTTGACGCTTTGAGCTCGGATACGCTCGTCCGGCTCCTCTGAGGCCCCACAATGGTCAAGGAGGGCAAGGAGCTGCCGGCCGGCTTCACTTGCGGTACGCCACCCACGGCGGTCGTACCAGTCCGGTGATCCCCGCGCTGCTGAGCCGCTTCTACGGCATCGCCTCGTCCGCCCGGGAGGTACGCCTTCTCCCGGGCGGCTACCACGCGTCGGCACATGTCGTGGACTCTTCCTATGTGGTGAAGTTCTATGACACCGAGCCTTCGCTGGACGTAGTGGCCTTCTTGGGAGCAGCCGGTCTTCCCGTTGCCGCACCGATCCCTTCGCTGTCTGGTTCGCTTTCGCCGGCTCTGCCGGATGGACGGTTCGTCGCCGTGTTTCCGTTCATCCGGGGCGGTACGCCGGACGGGTGGCCGGTCTGGTCGCCCTCGGTGTTGCGGTCGCTCGGAGCGCTCCTGCGCGACCTCCACTCCCTCTTACGCGTGCCCCCCACTGCTCATGATCCAAACCAGATCATGAGGGTGGATGGTCTTGAGGTTCCGTTCGAGGCGACGCTGACCGGGTTGTTGCTGCGGCCCGACGTGCCGTATCGCGAGGAGCTCGCCGAGCAGCTGTCCCGGCTGCATGCAATGCGTACGGCGGCCTTGGCGCGCCCGGCCGAACCCGTCGTGTGCCACACCGATGTCGGCGGGGACAACATCTTGGTGACCCCGTCGGGCGAGCTGGTGCTGCTCGACTGGGACGAGGCGGTGCTCGGCCCGCCGGAGAA